>MDTB01126744.1_pt1 | contig 15469 bp, 10 predicted proteins | sample 811161 | NCBI WGS metagenome assembly MDTB01 (sample SAMN05326650, study PRJNA326480) | marine metagenome | isolation source: seawater | place: Mediterranean Sea | collected 2009 | reverse complement strand
TTAAATCGCCCTTTATAAATAGTCTTTCTATTTGTTAATTACAGTTCCAACTATTACAAATACAATGGATTAGGTTTCTCTGGATCTATACCCAATGTCTTAATTGCTTTTTCTACCACAGCCGCCTTAATTGTACCCTGATCAGCCAGAGCTTTAAGGGCTGAAATAACGACAAAGTTACGATCCACTTCAAAGAAGTGACGTAGTGCTGCTCGGCTATCACTTCGACCGAAGCCATCTGTTCCAAGCACATAGAATGGCTGCTCTATATAGGCACGCATCTGCTCAGAATAGGCTTTCATATAGTCAGTTGAAGCAATAACAGGCGCCTTACAGTCGCCTAATTGCTCAGTAATATAAGCTGTTTTAGCTTTCTTAGTTGGGTGTAAAAGGTTCCAGCGATCGACTGACTGACCTTCACGAACCAACTCATTAACACTGGTTAAACTCCAAATATCAGATTCGACATCAAACTGATCTTTTAGAATTTCTGCAGCGGCAATTACTTCATTTAAAATAGTACCAGCACCCATAAGAGTCACTTTCTTGTCAACTTTACCGGCTTCTGCAAATTTGTACATACCCTTAACTATGCCCTCTTCTGCGCCTTCAGGCATTGCAGGCTGAGTATAGTTTTCATTCATAGTTGTAAGATAGAAGAAGCAGTTCTCTTGATCTTCAAACATGCGCTTAACACCTTCTTGAACGATCACAGCTAGCTCATAGCTAAAGGTAGCATCGTAACTCTTACAATTAGGGATGGTATTAGCCAAAATAAGACTGTGTCCATCCTGATGCTGTAGACCTTCACCATTAAGGGTAGTTCGGCCGGCAGTTGCACCAATAAGGAAGCCTCTTGCCTGACTATCACCAGACGCCCAAGCTAGATCGCCAATACGTTGGAAACCAAACATTGAATAGAAGATATAGAAAGGAATCATTGGGCAAGAGTTAGTACTGTATGATGTAGCTAGTGCCAACCAAGCAGACATAGCCCCTGCTTCGTTAATACCCTCTTCCAGTATCACGCCCTTCTTGTCTTCCTTGTAGTACATAATTTGCTGATGATCGTGAGGGACATACTTCTGACCTGCAGAAGTATAGATACCCAATTGCCGAAACATACCTTCCATACCAAAAGTTCGCGCTTCATCGGGAACAATAGGTACTACACGACTACCAATGTTCTTGTCTTTTACCAATGATGAAAGAACGCGAACGAACGCCATAGTGGTTGAAATTTCACGCTCACCAGAACTTTCAAGTTGCTTTTTGAACGCTGATAGTGGCGGCGCAGTCATTGCCTCAAAATCTGCCTTACGGGCTGGCAATGGGCCACCAAGCTCCTGACGACGGCCTTTCATATAGGCAATTTCAGGGCTGTCTTCAGCCGGCTTGTAGTAGGGTACTGTCTCTAACTGATCATCCGGTATCGGAATGCCAAAACGATCGCGGAACTTACGCAAGCTGTCCATATCGAGCTTTTTGACAGAATGAGTGTCGTTGGCAGCTTCGCCCGCATCACCCAAACCATAACCCTTAACCGTTTGTGCAAGAATAACTGTTGGCTTACCTTTACTCTCTGATGCTTCAGCATAGGCGGCATATACCTTGTAAGGATCGTGTCCACCTCGATTAAGCGCCATAATCTGCTCATCAGTCATATCTTTTACAAGTTCTAATAACTCGGGGTATTTACCAAAGAAATGCTCGCGCGTATAAGCACCTCCATTGTATTTGTAGTTCTGCAGCTCACCATCACAAACTTCATTCATACGTTTGATAAGTAAGCCAGATTTGTCTTTTTCAAGTAGTTGATCCCAGTGGCGACCCCAAACTACTTTAATAACATTCCAACCCGCACCACGAAATACACCTTCAAGTTCTTGCATAATTTTGCCATTACCGCGAACAGGGCCATCAAGACGCTGTAGATTACAGTTAATAACAAAAACAAGATTCTCAAGCTCTTCACGACCGGCTAGAGAGATAGCGCCTAAACTTTCTGGCTCATCACACTCACCGTCACCCAAGAATGCCCATACTTTGCGATCACCACGGGCCACAAGACCTCTAGCTGACAAGTAACGCATAACGTGAGCTTGATAAATGGCTTGGATAGGACCAAGACCCATAGAAACTGTAGGGAACTGCCAATAGTCCGGCATCAACCAAGGATGAGGATAAGATGAAAGCCCTTTACCATCGACTTCACGACGGAAGCTATCAAGCTGATCTTCTGAAAGTCTACCTTCGAGGAATGACCGAGCATACATACCTGGGGCACTATGGCCTTGGAAGAATACTAAATCACCAAGATTTTCGCCTTCAGAACCTCTGAAGAAGTAGTTAAAGCCAATATCATAGAGCGTTGCAGCTGATGAAAAGCTAGCAATGTGGCCGCCAATCCCTTCACTTTGCTTGTTAGCGCGCATAACCATGGCAAGAGCATTCCAGCGAATCAAAGATCTAACACGACGCTCCATGAATAGGTCGCCAGGCATCACTTTCTCTTTGTTAGCTGGTATTGTGTTGCAATAAGGCGTGGTAATCGATTGAGGTAAGCCAACGCCAGTATTAGTAGCACGAGCTTGTAATTGACTTAAAATATAAGAAGCTCTGTCGCTTCCTTGTGCTCGACAAATTGAGTCAAACGCTTCTAACCATTCTTGGGTTTCTGTTGGATCTAAATCCTGAGACATGCGGCACCAATAGTTGTAATGGATTCAATTTTAAAGGGGTTACTGTTGCAAGTGTCACGTCCTTTACAAAGAGACACTTTGACCCCCGAATGAAGGCGCATATCATAATGTAGTGAGGCTACAAAATCAATGGAATTGAATAGATTTGAAAGGGATATTTTAACAACAATTAGCTTTATATATTCACAATAAATCAATGATATATATAGTATTTTAATTTTTTATTTTTAAGTTAGTTTAACTACATAAATGCAATTACACAGTTAATAGGGGTACATATAGTGCTTATCTATGACTGTTTGGTTAGCTTGATCAGTATCTGATGCAGGGTTATTTTGCGTTTGAACCCATAATCTACGCGGCTTATCGAGGACTAAACGCTGATAGGCAAGTTGAATATCAGCAATGGATAAGGCATTAATAGCACTCGCTAATTGATTGTAAAAATCAAAGTTATTAAAGCCTAAATTGAGTGACTTTAAGTGGCGAGCACTGTATTCGGTAAGGTTATCTGGTGCCTTCTCTATATCAACCAATAGCGCCCTTTTATGACGTTGAAGCTCTGCAAGGCTAAGATTATCGATCTGTTGCTTAAAACGCTGATTAAAAGCAACAAACTCGTTCTTTAACTCATGCTCAGAGGCAACTGGAGATTGCGCAATCATACAGATTCCTGGCACCCTATTAATAGGCAAAGAAAAAGCAGAGACCACATAGCCTAGTTGCTTTTGCGTGCGTAACTCATTGTAAAAAGGTGCTGAGATCATCTGCGCCAGCAACCCCGAAACCGCCCTCTCCTTTAATGTATCGGTATCAGCCTGAATATACTGAATAAGCACTGTATCCTCATGATCAATGGTCATGCTTCGGCTAATATCATATTGTTGCAGCTTAGCTATTTTATAATGGTTAGTTAAAGCGTTAAATTTAACAACTTGCAACTGCTTAACAAGCCGACCCAGTGTTTCGCGATTTAAATTACCACTAGCTAGCATTTCAACTTCGAGTTCGCCTAACAATTCTGATGAAAACTGCTTCAAATCAGTCATATTAATATCGGTAATAGCCCTAGCCTGATCAGTAGGTATCCACCTTCCTTCCACAACTGAATAAAAATAATTAATAATCTGCCTGAATGGATAGTCACGCTTGGTATTATTTTTATTTCTTATTTGTTGCTGTTTAATAAATTCAAAACGTTGTTGATTCCACTGAGGATTCGTTAACACGGAAAGTATTTTTTGCAGCAAAATCTCCTGCTTATCAGAATAACCTCCAATATCAATGTTAAGACCCTGTTTATCTGCAGTTATATTGTAATTAAGACCCGCCATTAACGCAGGATAAAGGGCAACATTAAGCTGATCCAAAACATAGGCGACGTAAAGTTTAGCACTGGAAAAACCGTGCAAATCGGCGACTCTATTACTCGCCAATGAAATAGATAACTGCGCTTTGGGCGTGCCAAATTCGGTATTTGGGAAATGCCAAACTCTCAGCCCAGGTTTATCGACATAGATTACTGGCTTCTCATAAGAAGGCGAATCGATTAGATCCAGCCATGAGGGTATAAAGGGATTTGCACCCGATAGAGAAAGGTCAAATACAGCGACGCCGTTTTCTATAGCCTTGATATAACTATCATCTAGAGCCTGAGATTGATAGGGAGTATGGTAAAACAAAGAAGCATTTTTAACTGTCGCATCTGGTGACACCGCAAAAACCAACATATTGCTTGGGCTCAATATATCAGCGAGGTTTTTAACCAGCTGAGCATTAAATTCATGGGCCACATAGGGCGCGCGCAATACTTCACCGCCATGATACTGATGCATAGATCTAGCAATAAAGGTGGTATAGGACATCGGCTGCTGTTTTTCAGCAAACCTAAAGGCTATATCTCCCATTGCGGCTAACTCTTGCTGACGCCATCTTTCTATTCCCTGCTCTTTTATCAAGTCTATCCATGCAAAGAGCTCAATTAACACCTGATCACGAGCCTTATCTCCCTCTGGAGTAAGGCCAATGTCAATAGAGAACAAACCGGCTGAACGATCCTCCAGGGCTAAACCAGCCGATAGCGAGTTCGCCCAACCCTTTGCCTTGAGCGATTGCAATAAACTACCCTGCCCCTCATAGCCAATCATAGCGGCAAGATACTGAGCTGGCTTTGATGACCAGTATGAACTTAACTTTGGCATTTCAAACAGTAGGCCAAGCTCGCGGCTATCTTTGAGTGGGCTTACATTGACCTGCAACGGCAAATCTGATGGATTTATATAATGCGCTGGGTAACTCTCTATCTCTATTTGCTTATCTTGTATCGATGAAAACTTATCATGGGCTAAAGACTGAAGTTCATCCAATGACTCTTTTCCAAGCAGTACTAGCGTCATTAAATTGGCCGAATAATACTTATGGTAGAAATCAATAAGCTCAGTGCGCACATCTGAAAATTGATTATCAGCCAAAGTATCTAAATTACCTACATTGAACTTTGACAAAGGGTGCTTAGGGTTTGCTATCTCTCTAAGAACATCCCACTGCCTTCGACTGTCATTTTTATATTTTAATTGATATTCCGATTCAACAGCATTCCGCTCTCTATCAACATAACTGGGGTCAAACAGTGGATCAGTAAAGAATGGGGCAAACCGATCTAAAGCATCGCTCAGATGATCGGCGTTAACATCAAAAAAGTAATTAGTATGCTCAAGCCCTGTACTGGCATTGTGGCTTCCGCCGTGTTCGCTAATAAACGTCTGATAGGCACCAGGCTGTGGATATGGCTTGGTGCCTAGGAACAGCATATGCTCTAAGAAATGCGCCAACCCCTGCCGTTGAATGGGATTTTGATAACTACCTACATAAAGATCTAAAGCTGCTGCTGCCTTGTCAGTGGTGGGGTCCGAAATAAGTAATACATCAAGGTTATTAGGCAATATAACTCGCCGGTATTGACGCTGGTCATTGGCACTCTTGACAATTGACTCAGACTGAAGGGATGAGAAAGAATTAAAAATACCAGAACTGCAGGAAGCCATAATCGATAAGCAACAGAGCAAAGCAAAAAATGGCCTGATATAAAAAAATTCACGCAATAACCGCATTCTCATAAACCTGATCGACTGCTGCCTATTTAGACTTTTTACTCATTTAATCTTCTTGAACAGAGGTTCTAGGCCATGCGTTGTAAATAGCCTTAACTAAGGTGGCTAGAGGGATAGCGAAAAATAGCCCCCAGAAGCCCCAAATTCCGCCAAAGATAAGTACTGCTATAACTATCACTACAGGGTGTAGGTTTACAACTTCAGAAAACAATAAAGGTACCAAAACATTACCATCAACAATTTGAATAATGGCATAAAGTGCAACCAGCCATGCGAAGTTGTTACTTATTCCCCATTGCAGGTAACCGACCAATAACACTGGAATCGTTACCAAGGTTGCTCCTATGTAGGGAATCAACACCGAAAGACCAACCAATGACGCAAGTAGCGCCGCATACTTGAGGTCTAAAAATAAAAATACGACAAATGAAACTACCCCTACAATAAGTATTTCAATGGCTTTTCCACGAATATAATTAGCAAACTGAATATCCATTTCATCCCATATAACCGTCATCACCCGACGCTCTTTTGGTAGCATATTGGATATAAAGTTAAGTAGCACTTCCTTATCTTTAAGCATGAAGAACACTAGCAGAGGCACTAAAAACAAGTAAATCATAATGGCTAGTATGCTTGGAAAGCTACTGATTGAAAGGCTTAGAAGCTGTTCTGCTAAATTGGCAATCTCTTCAGAAACCCGCGCAACAACCAGCTGGATTTGCTCGGGCCCTATATACTCTGCAGCCTTTTCCGGCAATGAACTTAACAGCTGCTTTAACTGCCCGACCATATTTGGTAGCTCTTTCAAAAGAAGTGAGGTCTGCCTACCTATTAGTGGAATCAAAACAACCAATACAGTGATAAAAGTGACTAAAAATAAGATATAGGTAGATAAGACAGAGACTATTTTTGAAAAGCCGAATTTTTGTAGATTGTTCACGACGCCCTGGAGCAAAAAGGCAAATACCAAGGCCGCTATAACTGGCCCTAGCACATCACCCAGAGTAGCGAGAATAACGATAGCGGCAACCACAAATACACTCAGCAGTACCGCCTCTTCAGTGCCAAAATATTGCGCCATCCATCTCTGTAAAACCTTCTTCATAACGACTCCGTGATTAAAATAGAAGTTTATACCACCAATATGGCATATTATTAGCAGATGATACAGATATCACGGATGAAACCAATCTGTTTTTTTTCTGTCGAAACTGTCATGAAAAAGGTTATCGGCCTGACCGATATAATTTTTTATAAGTAAGATAGTCAATACAAAATCAATCTTTAATATTATTAAGGCTCAAACAATTGCTAAAAGTACTACTCATACCCTTCCTTTTAATCCCTAGCTTCAGTTGTTTGGCTGCCGATATAAAATTACCTATGCTCGGTGACAGTAGTTCAGGCATAGTATCCAAAAATAAAGAATATAAACTTGGAAAAGCATGGCTACAACAATTTAGACGATACGTTAAACAACATGATGACCCGCTTTTTCAGCAATATTTAGAACAGTTAACCTTTGATTTAGTCACTCACAGTGAGCTTGAAGACACTAGGCTTACACTTGTCTTGGTCAATAATTCCAGCATTAATGCTTTTGCAGTACCTGGAGGAATAATTGGTGTTCATACCGGAATTTTTACCCATGCTGATAATGAAGATCAGCTTGCCTCAATTATCAGTCACGAATTGGCTCATCTAAGCCAACGTCACTATGCAAGAAGTGTAGAATCCAACCAAAATAGTTCAGCTATTGCACTGGCTGGTCTTTTAGCCACGCTTATTGTCAGCTCAAAAGCTGGTACTGATGCAGGTATGGCCGCCCTTTCCGCAACTCAAGCATTAGCCAGTGATCAGCAGTTGCGCTACAGCAGAAACAATGAAAAAGAAGCCGACCGTCAAGGTATAAAAATCATGGAGAGATCTGGCCGAAACCCCCGGGCATCAGCTGATATGCTCGAAAAAATGATGGCTATTACTCGCTACAAAGCAAATCGATTGCCAGAATTTTTATTGACGCACCCTATGACTGAGCGTCGAGTATCTGATACCAAATCAAGAACGATAAAGTATCAAGATCAAGATTTTCCAGATAGATTTGATTTTTATATCATGCAAGCTAGAGCGCAGGTTCTACTTCAAGATAACCCCAGGTATTCGATCAAATATTTTCAGCAAAAACTAGCCGAGGAACAAACGAATAGTGACGCTTATAGCTACGGTCTTGCACTATCTCATGCTAATGCCGGCAACTTTAGTCTAGCTAAGCAACTTATATCTCGCCTTATCGGTAAAGACACAGGCTATGAGCCCTATATCTATACTGATATTGAAATTGATATTGCCGCCGGCAATTATAAACAGGCGCTAAAAAACCTCGATTATCAATTAGGGCTTAAGCCAAATAATTTTCCATTAAAAATACTCTATGCAGATGCGCTGTGGAAATCTCATCAATATCAACAGTCGGCTAAAGTATTGACACTCTTAAGTAGACAGCGCCCACAGGATCCGAGCATATGGTATCAATTAGCTGAGGTTCGTGGCTTAGCAGGTAATATTGCAGGTGTTCATAGAGCTAGAGCAGAATATTTTATTTTAATCGGTGCCCTAGAAAATGCGCAAAGGCAATTAAATTTTGCTGAAAAACTATTGCAAAAAGACGTAAAGCAATTGGCCATCGTTAAACAGCGCTTATTGGAGATAAATGAGATGGAAAAGGAATTAAAAAAACTCTAGGTGGTTTTTTTAAAATCTAACATTCTATCTAATGCTGTTGTGGCTAACTGAGCAATAGTTGGCTCAACATTAATTTCGCCGCTATCCGACTCAAGACAGTGCAATAGGTTTTTTAAGGTATTCATTCCCATCCATGGACAATTCGCACAGCTTCTACAGGTCGCACCACTGCCTCCCGTTGGCGCTATAATTAGCTCTTTATCCGGAACTGCCTGCTGCATCTTATAGAAAATACCCTGATCTGTAGCCACTATCAGTCGCTGCTGTGGAAGACTTTTAGCCGCTGCAATCAACTGTGAAGTTGAGCCAACCACATCAGCTATATCAACCACAGATTGTGGAGATTCTGGATGAACGAGAACGGCAGAATCTTCATGCACCTGTTTTAGGTCAGTTATACCCTTTGCTTTAAATTCTTCGTGCACAATACAGCTGCCATTCCACATCAACATATCAGCACCGGTTTGCTTTTCAACATATGCCCCTAGATATTTATCCGGTGCCCAGATGATTTTCTCACCTAAGGCGTCCAAATGATCAACCACATCAACCGCGATACTCGAAGTAACAACCCAATCTGCGCGCGCCTTTACCTCAGCAGAAGTGTTGGCATAGACCACAACTGCTCTATCGGGGTGTTGATCACAAAAGGCATTAAATTGATCGGCTGGGCAGCCTATATCAAGCGAGCATGTAGCCTCGAGGGTAGGCATTAATACTTTTTTAGTAGGAGTAAGAATTTTGGCTGTTTCGCCCATAAACTTAACACCAGCAACAATTAAGGTGTCGGCGCTATGAATACTGCCAAAACGAGCCATCTCAAGGGAATCTGCTACCACACCACCTGTTTCCTCAGCTAAAGCTTGAATCAGTGGGTCGGTATAATAGTGGGCGACAATAACAGCATTTTTTTTAACTAAAAGTTGCTTAATCTGCTTGCGAATTAACGCTAGCTGCTCGGGAGGCAAAGGCTCATCAATGGATACTTTATTGAGGTAGTCTTGAACGAGAGCCGTGGTGTCGTTGCTAGAGATGGAGTTTTGATCTTGATGCATATAAGGCGAAATTTTATACGCTTGCTAACCAGTAGATAGCACCAGTTACAATTATTAACACAACAGCTATAGCGGCAATTGCATCAGCCTTGCCATCACCATCATTTTGATTATTTACGTCTGTCATTAAAATACCTTAAAAGAATAGTTACCAAAAAAAAGGGGTTGCACCTGCAAACAGCGGCATTTTAACAAGCATTTATCAACCTGTCTTGCCAAAACACCGCACTAATCAATAAATTGACTTTATTCCTTTTAATTTGCGCTATATAGGGAAATATTAATTCAAAACCTGTGTGTCAATCTGTATCATTGCGCTCTTTCCATAGATAAATACTTTTAAAGTAGTTTAAATGTATAAATACGATAATTACGACCATAAAATTGTCAATGAGCGTGTTGAGCAGTTTAGAGACCAAACACAACGCTATTTAGCGGGTGAAATTGCAGATGAGGAGTTTCTTCCATTGCGCCTGCAAAATGGTCTCTACGTACAGCGCCTTGCCCCTATGCTTCGTATTGCTGTTCCTTACGGCATGCTTTCAAGCGCACAGGTAAGAAAGTTAGCTCATATTTCCCGCGTCTATGACAAAGGCTATGTTCATTTTACAACTCGCCAAAATATTCAACTTAACTGGCCAGCACTTGAAGAAGTGCCAGATATTTTGTCAGAATTAGCTGAGGTTGAAATGCATGCCATTCAAACAAGTGGTAACTGTATTCGCAACACTACTACTGATCAATTTGCCGGTGTTGCGAGAGATGAAATTGAAGATCCCCGCCCCTGGTGTGAACTTATTCGACAGTGGTCAACTCTTCATCCAGAGTTTGCTTTTCTACCGCGAAAATTCAAAATAGCTGTCTGCGGCTCTGAAGAAGACCGTGCGGCCTTCCTATTACATGATATTGGCTTGCAGCTGGTTAAGAATGATGCAGGAGAACTGGGCTTTGAAGTTTTTGTCGGCGGTGGCTTGGGCCGTACACCCATTATTGGCTCATCGATTAGAAAATTCTTACCTAAGCAACACCTATTATCTTATCTGGACGCCATTCTTCGGGTTTACAATCGCTTTGGCAACCGTGATAACAAGTATAAGGCGCGCATAAAGATACTAGTTAAGGCCTGGACTCCTGAAGTCTTTGCCGAACGTGTAGAAGCAGAGTGGGAACATATTAAAGATGGCCCGTCCACACTTACTGACACTGAATTTGACAGAGTTAAAAGCTTCTTCCCATTGCCCCAATATCAAACAATAGATGGTGCTGACTCTGCTAAACAATTAGCTACTACAGCCTCTGATAATATTGCTTTTAGCCGTTGGTTAGATCGAAATACACAGTTGCAAAAACAAGCGGGTTATCGATCGGTCACCCTATCTTTAAAGCCTGCTGGAGTTGCCCCAGGTGATGTTACTGACAAACAACTAGAAACCATTGCCGATCTTGCTGACCGCTATTCCTTTGGTGAATTGCGCGCGACCCACAACCAAAATGTTGTGCTTACCGACGTCGTTGAATCAGATTTATTTGAACTCTGGCAACAGGCCAAGCAATCTGGCTTAGCAACACCCACTATCGGTACCATTAACGATATGATTTGCTGCCCTGGTGGAGACTATTGCTCTTTAGCCAATGCTAAATCTATCCCAGTAGCAGAAGCCATTCAACGCAAGTTTTCGGATCTTGATTATGTCTATGATCTGGGTGATCTTGAGTTAAATATTTCTGGCTGCATGAATGCCTGTGGTCACCACCATATCGGCCATATAGGTATTCTTGGTGTGGATAAGAAAGGCAAGGAATGGTATCAGATTCAACTCGGTGGTAGTGCCAATAAAAACGCGGCTCTAGGTAAGGTGCTTGGACCGTCATTATCTCGCGATGAAATTACCGATGGCATTGAAAAACTGTTGGATGTATATGTAGAAAATCGCATTGCAGATGAAAGCTTTTTAAACACCTATCAACGCATTGGCATTGAGAAGTTTAAGGAAAGAGTTTATGCCTCAACTACTTAAAGACAATCGAGTTATAGAGGATAGCTGGACTTATCTAGCAGAAGACGCTCAGTCACTTCCCGACGGAGACCTTTTATTATCCTACGCTCAGTGGCAAATATTTTCTGACCAGATTGAAGCCCACAGAGGTAACGTCGGTGTTGTTATTGAGGGCAATGCCGAAATTGAAGATATTATCGAGCCTCTGCTAAAACTGCCCCTTATAGCCATTAACTTCCCCAAATTTGCCGATGGGCGCGGTTTTTCAGTCGCGTCGTTATTAAGAGACCGCTATAACTACTGCGGAGAAATACGCGCCGTTGGTGGTTTTATACGCGATCAGTTATATTTGCTAAGTCGCTGTGGTTTTAATGCATTTAAATTTATCGAAGATATAGATTTATCGGAAGCAGCTAAGTCACTTGAAGACTTCTCAGAAACTTATCAAGTGAGCGCCGACCAAGAAAATCCACTTTTTAGAAGACGATAATTAGCTTATAAGTTGTATCAACAAGCAGGTTTAAATTATGGATCAGCACGTTGTTTTTATCTTTTTCCTTATTTTTACTGGCGGTGCCCTGCTTGCATCGCTTGCGCTTTTTGGTCGCCAGCCTCTTTTAGTTGCCTATATTGCACTCGGTGCCCTGATGGGTCCCTTTGGTCTTGGCTGGGTTTCTGATGTTGATTTAATCGCCCAGATATCGTCCATTGGTATCGTTTTCTTACTCTTTCTTCTCGGCTTAGATATGCAGCCACAATCACTGCTCAACGTTCTTAAGCAAGTAGCTCATATCACTCTAATCAGTTCGCTCTTATTTGCCTTTATTGGCTTTGGCATTGCATACAGTTTTAACTTTACGCTGATTGAATGCACCATTATTGGTGCGGCAATGATGTTCTCAAGTACCATTATTGGGATTAAATTATTACCTACAACAGCGCTTCACCACAAACACTCAGGTGAGTTAATGGTTGGCATGCTGTTAATGCAAGATTTCTTGGCGATTGCGGTATTACTGGTGCTTTTATCAGCAAGCTCAAGTGAAAATGGCATGTCCAGCCTAGCCATAAGTATTGTGGCGTTACCGGCATTGGTTGCATGCTCGATGTTTTTGGTGCGCTATCTTTTACAACCTTTATTCGCCAGTTTTGATCGTATAGGTGAGTATATATTTCTACTAACTATTGGTTGGTGTCTAGGTATTGCTGAGTTAGCTGAAGTAATCGGCCTATCTAAAGAAATTGGCGCTTTTATTGCTGGTATATCCCTAGCCACAAGTCCAATTGCACAGTACATTGCTCTTAATTTAAAACCCCTAAGAGACTTCTTTTTAATACTGTTTTTCTTTTCACTAGGCGGAGGATTCGACCTATCTCTACTGCCTTCAATAGCGATTCCTGCCATTTTACTAGCACTGGTAATGCTTTCGCTGAAGCCGGTGGTATATCGCTACTTATTGCGCTCTCAGAGCGAAAACAACAGTCTTTCATGGGATATTGGGTTTAGATTAGGGCAAAACAGTGAGTTTTCCCTTCTGATTGCTTATATGGCGTTTAGCACGCAATTAATCGGCAATGATGCATCGCATTTAATTCAAGCAACTGCCATCATTACCTTTTTAATCTCAAGCTATATCGTAGTATTTAATTTCCCCAACCCAATCGCAGTCAATGAACGATTGCGTCGAGACTAAATCTACTTATAAATATTTGAACTGTTGGTAAGACGTCCCCACCATTTTACTAGAAGCCTATCAGCACTCTCTTCAGCGGCAATGCCTAAACGCTGAGGCAGTTTCTTTTTCTGTACATAGTTAATTTCAAACACCTTAGATTCTTTAGCGCTATGTGTTAGATATTCATCACTGGTCATAAGTTCATCAACCAAGGCTAGCTCGTGGGCTCGCGAACCAAACCACACTTCTCCTGTTGCTACCTTATCGATATCAATTTGAGGGCGACGTTCTGCTACATAGGATTTGAATAATTGATGAGTATCTTGCAGATCTTCAATAAATTTCTCACGACCCTGCTCGGTATTCTCGCCAAAAATAGTCAGCGTTCTTTTATGTTCACCCGCGGTTAATAATTCAAAATCAACATCGTTTTTCTTAAGCAACCTATGAAAGTTAGGTAGCTGTGCTACTACACCTATAGAGCCAATAACGGCAAAAGGTGCTGCCAGTATTTTATCGCCAACACAGGCCATCATATAGCCACCACTGGCGGCGACCTTGTCGACACAAATTGTAATAGGAATATTTTTTTTGCGTAGACGATCCAACTGACTACTGGCCAAACCATAGCTGTGAACCATGCCGCCAGAGCTCTCAAGCTTGACAACCACTTCGTCTTTGGCTGTAGCTTGGGTAAGTATTGCCGTGACCTCCTCGCGCATATTCGTAACAGCAGACGCACTGACATTACCATTAAATTTTATAACAAAAACTCGCTTTTCATTAGCAGTGCCTGAACCAGCATTCTTTTTCTTACTTTTAGCCAGCTTCTTCTCTTCTTTGCGACGTTTTTTTGCCTCAGCTTTTTGCACAGATGAATCCATTAAAGCCATCGACATAGCTTTATTAATATCATCATATTGATCGTTTAGGGGATTAATTTCTAATTCACCCTTATCACCACCCTGCCGATTTTTTTGGCTTGCACCAGCAACAATTGCAACCAATAAACCAAAACCCACAATTGCGGTGACTGTCTTGGCAAAAAACAAACCATATTCTGCTAAAAATTCCAAACTAAACTCCATATTTTACGTATTACAATGGGTGAATGATGCAAATAGAAAAATACACCAATTTAAAGTATGTATTTAGGAAATGGATTATAGACCAATTTAATAATTGAACAATGTTAATAAAAACTGCGTAATTTAACGCAAAAGCACATTGTTTAGGTTGCAAAAGCAAACCTGTACGGATAAGGTTTGCGCATTCAATATTAAGCAGCCTAAACATTAGCAAATAGACTCGCTTTTTGATCCAACAGCCTCCATTTCGCTAAAACAAACTGGCATACAAAGGATAGACATATGACGGCAAGATTAGCACAAGCATTTCAAAAGAATTTTTTAGGTAACTCGCCCAGCTGGTACCAAAAAATTATTATTGCCTTTTTGGTGATTAATCCAATTCTACTGATGATTACTACGCCGTTTGTACTAGGCTGGGTGCTTATTGCACAATTTATCCTAACTTTGGCAATGGCTCTCAAATGCTACCCACTTCAGCCTGGTGGCTTAATTGCAATTGAAGCCATATTGCTCGGCTTGGCAAGTCCTGAGAATGTCTACGACGAAGCTGTAGCTAACTTTCAGGTGATCTTATTATTGATGTTTATGGTAGCAGGCATTTATTTTATGCGCGACATGCTACTGTATACTTTTACCAAAATACTACTTAATGTTCGTTCAAAAACTACCCTTTCTTTTCTATTTTGCTTCTCAGGTGCAGTTTTATCCGCATTTCTCGATGCACTAACGGTAACAGCGGTACTAATTACTGTAGCTGTTGGTTTTTATTCGGTCTACCATCGTGTAGCCTCAGGTAAAGCATCAACTGATGCAACTCACAACCATCTTGATAACAGCAGTGTTATCGAAGCCAACAGTGAAAATCTAGAGCAATTTAAAGCATTTTTGCGCAGCTTAATAATGCATGGTGCTGTAGGTACAGCTCTAGGCGGTGTAACTACTCTGGTTGGCGAACCACAAAATCTATTAATTGCTGAAAAAGCCGGATGGCAATTTATTGAATTCTTTATGCGTATGGCACCAGTAACTATGCCAGTTTTTGCCTGTGGTTTACTTTGTTGCATATTACTAGAGAAAGCTAAAATCTTAGGTT
>MDTB01186575.1_pt1 | contig 15471 bp, 13 predicted proteins | sample 811161 | NCBI WGS metagenome assembly MDTB01 (sample SAMN05326650, study PRJNA326480) | marine metagenome | isolation source: seawater | place: Mediterranean Sea | collected 2009 | reverse complement strand
TTCCGCCATTTATTATTGTTGATTTTAGTGCTTGTGCATTCACCAAGTGATGCAAACAAAAAAATTCTGCCGAATTCATTTTTTTTCTATAAAAATCCGTATTCACATTATTTGTCTTTAAATTTTGTTTAGCTATTGAAGCACTTTTTACTAAAAGCCAGCCACCACAAACTGTGCCCAGCAATTGTAGATAAGGAACCGCAACGGCCGCAACCTCCTGTGATGAATCATCGATAGTGTCTAATATCCAATTGCTAGCATCACTTAGCGATTTTATAGAGTCTTGTAAACACGTTATCATTGAATTTAAACGTTTATCGTCAATTACGTTTAGCGTGGGTAGTGAGTCATTAATCATTTTGATGAGAAATTTTATTGCTTGGCCACCCTCATTTGGAATTTTTCTACGTACCAAATCATTTGCTTGAATGCCATTAGTCCCTTCGTAAATTGCCGCGATGCGTGCATCTCTGAGGAGCTGGGGTATTCCAGACTCTTCTATATATCCCATACCACCATGAACTTGGATTGCGGTATTGGCAACGTCAAATCCTATATCCGACCCCCACGCTTTTACGACGGGTATTAGCAAATCAACGATTCCCTGAGCGTTATTTTTAATTTGTAAATTGTGGTGGAGCTTTGCGATATCAAGTTGGCCAGCGACAAAATAAGTGAGCAATCGTGAGGCCTCCGTTTGTGATTTCATTGAAAGCAGCATACGTTTGATATCGGGGTGTTTTATAATATTTACTGGTTCTTTAATGTGAGCCCCTACCAAATGACTCTGAATGCGTTCATTTGCGTATTTCTTTGAAACTTGATATGCGCGTTCGGCTATTGCTACTCCTGTTAGCCCTACTGCCAGTCGCGCATTATTCATCATTGTAAACATATAGTGTATACCTCGACATTCTTCCCCAATAAGATATCCGATAGCGCCTTCATTGTCGCCGTAACTCATAACTGCCGTAGGACTTGCCTTTATGCCGAGTTTGTGTTCTAGAGATACCGCACGTAAATCGTTACGTTGTCCTAAAGAACCGTTTTCATTGACTAGATATTTTGGGACTACGAACAATGATATTCCATGGATGCCATCTGGCGCACCCTCGGTTCGCCCCAAAACCATATGAACAATATTATCAGTAAAGTCATGTTCTCCATATGTAATGTATATTTTGGTTCCAAATAATCGATAATATTCGCCATCTCTTTTTGCTTTCATGCGAATTTTTGACAAGTCTGAGCCGGCCTGAGGTTCGGTCAGATTCATGGTGCCATTCCATTCGCCAGTAACCATCTTTTCTAGAAATAAAGACTTCAATGTCTCACTGCCATGTGCTGACAACAGTTCGACAGCCCCTTGAGTAAGCAGCGGACATAGTGCGAACGACAGGTTTGCGGATTGTATCATTTCACTTACAGCGGTTGTGAGTAACCACGGCAACCCTTGACCGCCATATTTGGTATCAAATGGCATACCATTCCAACCATTTTTAACAAATTTTTTATATGCGTCGCTAAAACCTTCAGGAGTTCGAACTACACCATTGTCAATGAATGAGCCACAAGAGTCTCCTCTTTGGTTAATAGGCGCAAGAACTTCTGAACAAAACTTTCCTGCTTCCTCCAATATTGCAGCAACCATGTCTGGGGTGATCGCAACGTCTTCCGAGAGCGCGTTTACGGTGGCAATCTCAGCTATTTCATCGATTGCAAAACGCATTTCATCAATAGGTGCTTGATATACAGTCATTCTCAATTTAGCTCCATTTTAGAAGTAACGCATCTATGGCATACAAAGTTATAATTTTTTTTAAGCTTTGCATTATTTAAAATTTTTGTGCTTGAACTATATAGCTTATTATTTGGCTTTCACCTAGTGCTTTGCAAGCTTCAAGTCTGTGGAACCCCTCAACTAAAACATATCTTTTACCATCGTGCCTGACACGGATAGGTGTCTTTTGGCCATCCTCTATAATGCTTTCCGCAATTTCTTCTTTGAGTTTAGTGTCGAGCGTTTGCCTTCTTTTCACTGGAATATAAATCTCTTCGATATTTATGGAGTATTCTTTGAGCATTTATATTCTCCTAGTGACTTAATACTGTGATGATTAGAGGATGTGATCACGTGTAAAAACCCACTTCTCTTGATCGGACTGCTCAGGGCGATACATATAGCCATCCATTTTAAAGCTCTTCAGACCGTCAGGTTCACTCATGCGTTCTTCGATCATAAATCTAGCCATCATGCCTCGTGCTTTTTTTGCAAGAATTCCAATTACTCGCGAGTTTCCATCCTTAACTTCTTTAAAAACCGGTGTTATTACCTTCCCTATCAGTCGTTTTGGTTGGATGACCTTGAAATATTCATTTGATGACAAGTTGATTACTGTCGAATTTTTGTGATGGGTTAAATCTGCATTTACAGCGTCAGTAATTCGATCTGCCCAATATTCATAGAGATTTGAAAATTGGTTTAGTCTAAATCGAGAACCCATCTCAAGCCTGTATGGTTGGATCAAATCTAGAGGACGTAAAATACCATATAGTCCTGACAAAATGCGCAAATGGGACTGCGCAAACTCAATATCGGATTCCGACAAACTATTGACCCCAAGTCCTATATAAGTATCGCCATTGAATACAAATGCAGCCTGTTTTGAATTTGATAAATTAAAAGGTACTTTGAATGCTTTGAATCGATTAAAATTTAATTCGGTCAATTTTTCGCTGAGTTTCATAGTTTGAGCTAATTCTTGCTTAGACAATTCTTTAGCTCTATCAACGATTTCCATAGCTTCATCTAAGAAGACCGGCTGAGAGTTATCATGCGGTAGATCGTGGGTTTTAAAATCTAGCTTTTTTGCAGGCGATACTAATGCTAACATAATCTATCCATAGTTTGAATTTAAAACATATTTTTAGTATATAATGTCAAAGGCATTCACGGCAACAAGATAAAAGAATATGATAAAGATTTTTACTCTTAACAGGTGTGATACGTGTCGCAAAGCTATAGCGTGGTTAGTATCAAATGATATAGATTACAAGATCATTGATATTGAAGCAGATGGCATATTAAGGCGCGATATACAGAAATGGATAGAATTGGTTGGTTGGGAGGCATTGTTAAATAAACGCAGCAGGACTTGGAGAGATTTAAGTATTGCAGAACAAAAAATTTCTAATAATTTTCAAGCAGAAGCATTGATGTTTAAAAGGCCTAAAGTTATTAAAAGACCAATTATTTTATGCGGAACAAGAGTTTTGGTAGGCTTTGATGAAGCTCAAAGGCAAGAGCTGTTAAGCCTATATTAATATAAATTTAGGGTTTTTAAAATTGGAGTAAAAGCATATTGTTTCTAATGAATGGATAGGGTTTTACGAATAGCAATTTCAGTTGCAAAGTACTCATTTCACTAAAATTATATATTTGTTGAATTTGTATCAAACATACTTACCTCAAAAATTTTACCAGGGTTCATTATGTTATTTGGGTCAAGGGTCTTTTTTATATCTCGCATAATACTGATTTCTGTAGAAGGTCGATAGCGCACGAGCTCTCGTCTCTTTAGCTTGCCGATTCCATGTTCAGCTGAGAAACTCCCACCCAATTCGTATACGATTTCATTGACAGCATTAGTAATATTATGCCACTCATTAAGGAATGCCTTCGCATCGCCTCCATGGGGCTGTGACAAATTGTAGTGAATATTTCCATCCCCAATATGACCGAATGACACTGGTCTTACTCCATTAACAATTTTAGACACGGCTTTGTCGGCCTTTTCTAAAAACTCAGGAACTCTCGAGACTGGTATTGTAATATCATTTTTGATACTTGCGCCCTCGACAACCTGGGCTTCTGGTATAGTCTCTCTAATCTTCCAGAATGACCCTCGTTGCTTCTCATTTTCAGCTAAAACGGCGTTGAGAATTAGATTGTCGTCAATAGCTTTAGAGAGTGTATCTTCAATTATATTTCGTAAATGAGCACCGGTTTCCGAGCTTGTAAGCTCTACTAGGGCAAGCCAGTCATAATTACTTTCAAATGGATTAATAATATTTTGAAGATTTTTTATAGGCAATGAGAAACTTAATCCACTCATTAACTCAAAACCTGTTAGGCTACCTCCGGCTACAACGGTCATCCTTGAAAATAGCTGGGTTGCATTTTCAGCAGTATTCATTGCTACTATTGCAGTTTCCGTCTGTTGAGGACGAGGGAAAAGTTTTAAAATAGCTCCTGTTATTACACCTAAGGTGCCCTCTGCGCCCATAAAAAGGTGTTTTAGGTCATATCCTGTATTATCTTTTCTGAGGCCCCGAAGCCCATCCCAAATGCGCCCATCTGGGAGTACAACCTCTAATCCAAGAACTAAATCTCGAGCATTTCCGTATCGAAGAACCTGAACACCTCCAGCATTGGTAGAGAGATTTCCGCCAATCTGGCAACTTCCCTCAGCCCCAAGGCTCAGGGGAAACAAGCGATCAGCATCATCACAAGCTTTCTGAATATTATTAAGTATGCATCCAGCCTCACACGTTAAAGTCATATTCACGGGATCAAGACTTTTAATTTTATTGAGCCTCTCGGTAGATAAAAGAACGCCACCCGAGGGTACAGCACCACCAACTAGCCCGGTATTTCCTCCTTGAGGAACGATTGGTATTCTTGACTCGTTACAGATTTTGATGACAGAAGAAACCTCCTTGGTTGACTTGGGTTTAATAGCAAGTGAACAAGAACCTCGCCAGAGCCCACGCCATTCAGTGATGTAATGCTCATGGTTTTCTTGATCTATGACGCCATCGGCTCCAAGGACGTCTTTAATAGCTGCAATCCCAGTTTCAAAGTCAGTCATTATTAATTTGTGTCATATATATTAAAAATTTTTCGTGTTTGAGTAGATCATCATATACTTTTTTGGTATTTTAAGAAATATTACAATTAATAAATATTATAATTTGTCTTAATTATTTTCAAAGTAAAATAAGATAATGTTAGAAATTAGCTGGCAGCTCGTTTAAGTCGATCATTTATTGCGATTCCTAATCCATGATTTGGGATTGGTGCGATTGAAATTGACGCATAATTCTTTTTATCTATTTCACGTATTAAGGAGAATAGGTTTGCTGCTGCTTCATCCAATGAATTGGATCGACTAAGGTTATATTTAGAGTTAGTATGACTATCTCCAAGGGCAATAAAGGCTCCAGAGGGTTGCGGTTGTGAGGCATTCAGAATTATTTTGGTTCTTGGAGCATAGTGTTTATCTAACATGCCCGGAGACTTTAAAACTTTGATGTTTTGATTTGTATTGGGGAGTTTGCCGACTATCTTCTCTATCTGTTCTCTGGTAACGCCACCTGGACGCAAGATGGTTGGTGAGTTGTTTGTCAAATCTACAACTGTAGATTCCACCCCAATATTACACTCCCCCCCATCTAGAATGAACTTAGGACTTATGCGATGTTTATGTGGCCATGTTTCCAATACATGTACCGCACTAGTTGGACTGACGGCTCCTGACAGATTGGCGCTTGGTGCTGCAATTGGAATGTTAGATTCTTTAAGAAGTTGAAGGGCAGTTGGGTGTTGAGGTATACGAATAGCGATACTTTCAAGGCCGGCACTAACGCTGCTTGAGATAGAGCATGGGACTTTTTTTGGCAAGATAAGTGTGATAGGTCCTGGCCAGAATTTAGCAGCTAATAAACGCCCGATAGGACAAAAGTCAACAAACCTCTGCGCATATTCTTGCGAAAAGACATGAACAATTAGGGGATTAAATTTGGGTCTACCTTTGGCAACAAAAATTTTTTCTATGGCTGTTTCATCCGTAGCATTAGCACCCAGACCATAGACAGTTTCTGTAGGGAAGGCGACTAAATGAGATTTCTTCAGAGCATGCGCAGCTCTTATTATATTAGTTCGAGTTGCCTTGATGAGGCGCTCATTATGTTTATTTTTGCCAAAAGTTTTCAAAATTACTTAGTCCGGGTCCTGATGCAACAAAGTTTGGATTCTCAAGAGTTGATTTACCATAGATTAAATCACAGTTTTCAAGTGTTTTTACCATTCCACCAGCAAAATGCAATATTGCATGACCTGCAGCAGTATCCCATTCCATTGTCCTGCCAAAACGCGGATATAGGTCAACTAATCCCTCTGCAACGAGACAAAATTTAAGCGAACTACCAGCACTTATTTTTTCTTTGACATCAAAATTCTTCAAGAAAGTATCAACCTGCTTATCATAATGTGAGCGACTTACAGCCACCTTTATGTTTTTTTTAGGAAACGGTTCACAGGTGAGTTTCTCAGGAGGCGCCTCTGCTTTTTTCACAAAGGAGCCATGAGTAGAACCCCAAAAGACAATATCTTTAGTTGGGACATAAACCACACCAAGTACCGGCTTTGTATTTTCAATCAAGGCTATGTTAACTGTGAATTCACCGTTACGGTTAACAAATTCTTTTGTTCCATCTAATGGGTCAACAAGCCAGAAAGGGGCGCTGCCAATTTCTGGTAGGCCCCCGTTAGAGGCTGCCTCCTCACTAATAATTGGAAATTTTTGAGAAATTCCCTCTTTAATCGACCTTAAAATCAATGCTTCTGCTATTTTATCAGCCGCTGTTACGGGCGATTGGTCATCTTTTACTTCAATTTTAAACTCTGTATTGTAAACCTTTAGAATTTCAGCCCCAGCACGCTTTGAAATTTCAATGACTGAATCTAAAAGCCCTAACCCTATATTTAACATTTTTTAACTTTCATTATTGTGATTATCCTTTTAAGAATTGGAAGAGTTTGAATCGGGGAAACTAAAGTGATTAAATAAGAGGAGCATGGTAATTGCAGCTAATTATTTTTTAATACGTCATGCATGGATAATTCACACGCTGTAAAGCGCTGAGCTCTGAAAAGAGGGGACCAATGCGCTGCCCCAAGTCCGGCTTTTAACTTGAGTTTTTCGAGAAATACTTCGGGGTCAGGAAGTTGCGACCAGACAGATGGTAAGAATAAGGATTGGCGACCTTTGTCAGAGATAATCAGGCCGTCAATTTTGGGCCTAATTTTTGATATTAGGTCCTTTTCATTTGAAAAGTGAATTGCTTGTGGCGGGCTTAATAATGACAAAGAAATTTCAAGTTTCTCTGTTTCTTCTTTTTCTAATTTGGGAAACCTTGGGTCCTTAAAGGCCGCTTTAAATCCATTTTCTATTACGTCAATCGCAATAGGTTGGTGGGCAATAGGTGAGCCGATGCACCCTCGTAGATTATTATCTTTTTTGAGCGTGATGAAGGAGGCTCCTTTAGCTTGCAGAGGTCGGGGAAGTAAATTTAAATTGATTGACATAGGCTTATTAAATTTTATGCCATGATCAATAGATTTTTCCGCTAATAACAATAAATAAACCCCAAATTCCTGGAGCAACTCTTGAGTAATTATTTCAAATTCATTTTCAACTTCAATATCAATATTACTTTTATTTTTATATGAGTTATTTGTGCTTGATGACACAGTTTCCTTGAACGCCCATGAGCCATATCCAACAACTCGATTTTGAGGCCCTGCAGTGTCACCAGAATTCCTAACATCAAGTGTCTCTACTTTTAGCCCTAACCTTTTAGAAATGTGGAGCAAACCTCCTAGTGGAAAACGGCCGCACGCTCCTTCGCGCTGTATCCCAGCTGGGTTTAATTGCTCAATAGCTGTGCATGTAGCCCTGTCAATTTCCTTGGCAGACTCATAAGTGAGGTAATGACTTAAGTCAGAGCTAACTACAATTAGTGTCTCTGGCCCACCCCATAGTATATTTAAGACATTTGAGACATTCTTGGGGGTTGCGGAACCAACTACTATTGGAATTAATTTAAAATCACTCAGTATACTCTGCAGGAATGGAAGGTGGACCTCTATGCTATGCTCTTGTTCGTGAGCCTTATCAGAAATGTGAACGGTAGGCTCATTAATAATTCTTGCTTGTGACTTTGTATCTATTTTAACATTACCTAATGGAGTTTGGAAGGCCTTTGCGCTGCAAAGAGCGAGACCATTAACTGCAACACGGTGGCATGGCCCAAGAATTACAACGCGTTTAATGATTTTTTTAGCGGCCTGTATTTGTGCATATGCACTGGCTGCGATTGGCCCTGAATATATAAGACCTGCATGTGGCGCAACAATTGCTTTTGGTGATGTATCAATTTTAACTTTTGAATTTCTTAACAATGTTATAATTGCAGAGGAGAGTTCAGAGGGATTATTTGGATAAAACTGTCCAGCAACTGCAGGAGGACGAATAAAACTCATGTGTATCCTTATTTGTAAGAAAAGTGTTACTAGAGATATTACTAATAATGGTTCAATTGCTCAAGTTAATACAAAACTTTTTAACAATCTATTCAATTATTTTTGTTTAGTTGAGGTTCACGTAATTATCCATATTTTATTGGGAAATAATCTGTTAGGATGACCCTATGAATAATGTTCCGACAAAATACTGGCATAAATTGGAGGATGGACGCATCCAGTGTGATATTTGCCCAAGATATTGCAAATTAAATGAGGGGCAACGAGGGCTTTGTTTTGTGCGAGCGTGCGAGGGACAGCAAATTGTCTTAACCACTTATGGAAGGTCAAGCGGCTTTTGTATTGACCCAATCGAAAAAAAACCTCTGAATCATTTTTTACCAGGGACGCCTGTGCTTTCTTTTGGCACTGCCGGTTGCAACTTGACGTGCAAATTTTGCCAAAACCATGATATTAGTAAGTCGAGAGAGTTTGACAAATTACAATCGAAGGCATCGCCGGAATTGATTGTAAAGGCAGCAAAAGAAACGGGCTGCAGAAGTGTCGCATTTACCTACAATGACCCTGTCATTTTTTTTGAGTATGCAATTGATGTTGCGAAAGCGTGTCGTGAGAGTGGAATTAAAACGGTAGCCGTGACAGCCGGTTACATAACAAATGAGGCTGCTATAGAGTTTTTTTCTCACATGGATGCTGCAAATATTGATTTGAAAGCCTTCACGAGAGATTTTTATCATCGTTTGTGCTCAGGAAAACTCGCACAAGTGTTGGAAATATTGAAGTATTTGAAGCATGAAACAGAAGTATGGTTTGAATTAACAAATTTGATAATACCAGGGGAAAATGACGATGAATTGGAAATAGAGGAAATGACGAGATGGATATTGAAGAATTTAGGCTCCGATGTGCCGCTTCATTTTACAGCATTTCATCCGGATTGGAAAATGATGGACAGGCCAAAAACTCCGCCTGAAACCCTAATTAAAAGTAGAACTATAGCAAAAAAAAATGGTATTAAGCATGTATATACTGGAAATATACATGATTTTGATACAGCCAGTACTTATTGCCACTCATGTGGAAAACTTGTTATAGGAAGAGACTGGCATATGCTTTCGGACTGGAACCTTAATTTTGGGAATAATTATTCGGGTAATTGCGGGAACTGTGGTGAGCCAGTGGCTGGAGTATTTGAGCCCAAGCCTGGCGTTTGGGGTAGAAAGCGTGTTCCAATTCGATTTTCTCAAAATAAAACTAAATCATCTTGAAACCCCTAATTAATTTCAAAAATTTTTTTGGAACTTCTATGTTCTGAACTTTGGTAACGTTTGGTCATAATAATTATATGTTGAAAAATATTTTAGTGATACTTGTGAAAGCTCTAATTTCTGCAGGGCTAGTCTGGCTCGCGCTTAGCTCGGTAGACATCGAAACAGCCGTTTCAAGAGCTAGGCAAGTTAAGCCATCGATGCTTCTACTGACTGCATTTCTTTTATTTGTGCAAGTCGTGTTGGGTGGGTTACGGTGGTATTCAGTTGGTAAAGCAATAAATTCTGCACTCTCACTGTTCGTTTCACTACGTTTATTTTATATTGGGATGTTTTTTAATCAAGTGCTTCCGGGTGGAACGAGTGGTGATGTTGTGAGGGTTTATCTTGCTTATAAAAGTGGGATAACGTTGCGCAATTCGCTTAATAGTGTGATGTTAGAACGTTTAATTACGGTAGTTGCTCTATTGATGTTAGTAAGCTGTACGCAACCGTTTTTTGTATTGCACGAATCAGATAATTCTTTTTATTGGGGAAAAGGTATGTCTATTGCGGTTCTAAGCATAGTTATTCTTGGCATAAGTTTTTTAATGATATTAGAAAAGTTACCCGCAATATCAAGAAGATCAAAGTTTTTTAGAGGCTTAAGTTATTTAGGAGAGGATACACAAAAAATCTTTTTAAAAACTAGAAATTTAGGCCCGGTAATGACACTTGGAATATTAACGCACGTAAATTTTTCATTATGCGCATTCAGCCTTGCCTCTGGCCTTGGGTTGGGAGTCACTTTGTTTGAGTGCTTAGTTCTTATGCCACCTATTATGCTTGTTACAACAATTCCGCTTACAATTGGGGGGTGGGGGGTTAGAGAAAATGCCATGATAGTTGCATTTGGATTGGTGGGGGTTTCAAGCGATGCCTCATTGGCATTATCCGTTCTGCTCGGGCTCGTAGCTCTTTTTACAGCTCTTCCTGGAGGTATTGTATGGCTTCTGAGTCGTGAACGGAGAGAAAAAATAGATTTCTCAGAGATATCAAAAAAACTGAAAGTAGAGAATATTGAAAAAGTATAGATTAAATTGAGATTATGCGGGATATATTAAAAAAAGCGAAAATAATTACGAGTTTTGATGGTCGATAAATATTAAAATAGTCGTTTCGTCTGTTTCGGCTGAAATTACAATTAATAGGAGGTGGTATGAAGGTTTTATTCTCAGGCCCAGTGGATGTTTCTTCTGGTACGGTTGTCATCTTTGCTTTTGATCAATGCAAATTAGGGGTGCGCGGAAAAAATGTTGATAGAAAAATTGGGGGCGCTGTCTCTTCCGCAATGAAAAGTAGTAAATTTCAGGGAAAGTTAGGGCAATGTATTTCCATCTTAGCGCCAGCAAACATTAAATTGGACAGAATAGTTGTATTTGGATTAGGTAAAGAGCGTAATCTTGACCGAAATGGTTTGGAACTTTTGGGAAGTAAGGTCTTTCAGCAGCTTGATACGGACCAAATTAAGACGGCGGTTCTTTATATAGAAGATATCAATAACAAAGAAGTCAATATTGATGATTCGGGACCTCAAATTGCTTTTGGCGCTAAATTAAGCTCTTACAGGTTTGAAAAATATAAAAATTTACGGAAGAGTGAGACTCAAACAAGGCCAAAATCAATCACCATACAATTAAAAAAAGCGAATAAAGCTCGTGAAAAGTTTAAAATCCTTGATAAAATTGTTGATGGTGTATTTCTAACACGCGACTTGGTCTCGGAGCCCGCTAATATTCTCTATCCGGAGTCCCTAGCTAACAGGTGCAAGTCACTGACAAAATTAGGGATAAAAGTTGAGATTCTATCCAAAGCCCAAATGCAGAAAAAAGGAATGGGGGCATTGCTGGGAGTAGCGCAAGGGTCTATTCGTGAGCCACGTATGGTGATTATGGAGTGGAATGGCGCAAAGAATACGAGCAAGAAAAAACAAGTTCATCCAATTGCCTTTGTGGGAAAAGGAGTCACTTTTGATACTGGAGGTATTTCGTTAAAACCTGCTGGTGGAATGGAGGATATGAAATGGGATATGGGAGGGGCTGGAGTTGTAATAGGATTGATGAGTGCCCTGGCAGGACGTAAGGCTAAGATAAATGCTGTCGGAGTAATTGGGCTAGTTGAGAATATGCCTGGAGGAAATGCGCAACGTCCTGGCGATGTTGTGTCATCAATGTCTGGCAAAACAATCGAAGTTTTGAATACTGATGCAGAAGGTCGACTAGTTTTGGCGGATGCGCTGCATTATACCAATGAGAGGTTTGAGCCAAAGTTCATGATCAATCTCGCGACTCTAACAGGTGCAATAATTATCGCATTGGGTAATGAACATGCAGGGATGTTCTCGAATAATGATCAGTTGTCCGCGCGTTTAGCAGAATGCGGAAATGAAATTGGTGAAAAAGTGTGGCGGATGCCCCTGAGTAAGGCATATGACAAAATGATAGATTGTGACATAGCAGATATGAAAAATATTTCGGGTGGGCGAGGAGCTGGTTCAATAACTGCGGCGCAATTTCTGCAGAGATTTGTTGGCAATACCCCGTGGGCGCATTTAGATATCGCTGGGGTTACTTGGTCTTCGAAGTCTCGTCCAACTGTTCCAAAAGGTGGAACTGCATTTGGAGTTAGGTTGCTTGAAAGACTTGTCAAGAAATATTATGAAGGAAAGTAAGAATTAAAAACATTTATTTGAAATTATTTGGGTGAAACTAATGTCTATAGTTCCCAATCGAAGTTTTCCTCTTGCAGAGTTTGAGGATAGGCATAATAAAGCGTCAGAATTAATGCATCATAGCAGTCTTGACGCTTTATTGGTTACTAGTGAGGAGCATATTCGGTATTTTACTGGTTTTATTTCCCAATTTTGGGCTTCCCCCACTCGTCCCTGGTTTATTCTGATTCCTAAGAACAGGCCAATTGTGGCTATTATCCCTGATATTGGTGAAGTCGGTATGAATGACACGTGGGTTAAAGACATAAGAACTTGGCCTGCTCCAGTTCCAGAAGATGATGGTGTGTCTTTGCTCTCTGAAACCATTCGTGAATTAGTGAACCCAGATGCACGTATAGGGGCGGAGCTGGGACATGAAATGGTGTTGCGGATGCCTATATTAGATTTTGAAAAGTTACGAGAGACTATAATGCCTAGAAAAATTGTTGATGCCACAAGTGCTCTCAAGACACTCAGGTCAATAAAATCAAGCGCAGAAATTGAAAAAATTCGTTATGTCTGTGGCTTGGTTTCAGATGCATTTGAGGGCTTACCTATGAAAATCAAATCCGGAATGACTGAGAGAGAGGCCTGCAGATTATTTCAATCAGAAATGTTTAGTCTAGGTGTGGACTCAACCCCATATGTGATGGGAGTTTCAGGTGTTGGTGGTTACGATAATATTATTATGGGTCCCAGTGATCGCATATTACACAATGGAGATATTTTTATAATCGATACAGGAGCTACTTTTGATGGGTACTTTTGTGATTTTGACCGAAATTTTTCATTCGGGCAACCCTCAGACAGTGTGAATATGGCCTACAAACTTGTTTATGATGCTACAACTGCTGGCATCGAAATGGCCAAACCAGGAAAGCTAGCTTCTGATTTATGGCTCAGTATGGCGAAAGTTCTTGAATCTGGTGGTGCCAATGTCAGTCCTTCTGGAAGAATGGGTCACGGATTAGGCTTGCAATTGACAGAATGGCCCTCTAACAAAATTGGAGATAATACCCCACTCGTGCCTGGGATGGTAATGACGATTGAACCTGGCATAGAGTTTGAGCCTGGATTATTTATGGTTCATGAGGAAAATATTGTAATTACCAGTGATGGGTGCGAAATTTTAACTAAGCGTGCTACTCCAGAAATAATAAGAGTTGATTGAGTCATTTTCAATGATTTTGATTTATTGATAAAAAATGGTTGATGTCTCTTTTTATCACCTAGAAAAATCTGATGTTGAGCAAGTTTTGTCAAAACTTCTAGAAAAAACACTAGAATCTGGCAAGCGTGCATTGTTGATAACATCTTCAAAAGAAGAATCTGAAGGTCTTAACGATTATCTTTGGACCTACAAACCTGGCTCATGGTTACCTCATGGATGTTGTGAGGATGATAATCTTGACCAGTTACCTATTTTGTTAGCAGACGTATCAATTGTGAACGACGAATTTCTTCGAATCAACAATGCACAATTTTTATTTCTTCTCTCTGAGGTAAAAGTTCGACAAATCGATGATTTTGAGAGATGTTTTGTGTTTATAGATGGTAAAATAAGGAATTCATTAGAAATAGTAAAAGAACAATGGGAGGACTATAAAATGCAACATCACAGTCTGACCTGTTGGCATGAGACCAAAATGGGTGAATGGGAAAAAAAAGGAGAACCGCCGGGATAAAAGATCTTCGTGGGGCTATAGGTTTTTATAAAATAAAGTTTAACTCTATGTCATTTTTAGATTAACTGATATTGATGAACAATCAACTTTCTATCTCAAAATATGTATAGAATTGCAAATCAAAAGTTTAAGTGATCTCAGTGCATATAGTACAGGTGTAAAGAGCTTCGTAAACTGATTATTCACCTTCAAAATACTTGTAAACATCTAAGCCATTCAATATTACCCCATCAAACCCCTGAGCAATTAGGCCGTAAATATAAGAGTTGGTATTTCCAGTAATTATATTTTGCCAGTTAGAGTTCCAATATTCAACTTTGTAACGATCTGGGTCATTGGGATCGGGGTCGTTTATCCAAGGAGGTGAATTAGAACGCCAGCTATCTTTCCAATAATACTGGTAGCTTAATGCTGTACCAATGTCCATGTAGGCTAGCGCTAATCGACGCGTTCCAACTTTTTTATATTTTAGTGTCTCAACAGCTTGTCGAGTAAGGGGGCGTCTGCCATGTAAAATTTCAACAGCAATCATGTCGAAATTTGTATCGTGCATTTTTAAAGTAAAAATATCTTGGCGTCCATATGGTGAAGAATTGGTGATTGTTACGAAGTTTTTTGCCATTCCTAGCGATATGATACTTTTTGAATTTTCTCGAAACGGTGGATAAGGGTATTTTGGAACAGTTTTAATATCTATTGCTGGAGATTCTACCGTTAAGGAAATGTAGCCTTGTTTGTTGGATAATGTCTCAATTTGGTCTATAATTTTTTTATTTTTACTAAATTCGAGCGTAAACACTTTTAAACCATTATTTTTTGCTTTTTCGAGTAAATTTAGTGTTTTCTCCTTTAAAAATATATCGGTTGGGGCTCCAAATGGCTCATCTTTCGTTTGCTCGCTGTAAAAAACTCCTTTTTGCAGAACTCCATCGAGAGACCTAATGTAGGCTCTTGCTGGCGCGACTTTGCGTTGATCAATTTCATCGCGTTTTACAATAAGGTCAAGTCCCCCCCCAGCGATAACAATAAAGTTAGGTCTATATCCACGAGCATATTTAGAAATTTTTTGGACAAATAACCTCATTTCTTCGCGATATTCTACAGTTAAGTCATCAGACCTTTGAGGCTTAGCATCCTTTTCTTTATCGACTCCTTGAATTCTTGAGTAACCCCCTGTTGCATTTTGACCAAGTGCCGTTATCGGCAGAGCCATAATTGTTAGAAACAAAAGAAATAGTCTGACTTTTGCACAAAGAGAGAAAGGTAGCAAATTTGAATATGGCATCAATCAGCAAACTCCATCAGACTCGAGCATCGATAATACCGCTTATGTGGCCGTTAATGTTGAGATCAGGTTTTTGCAAAATGTTCTCCTCTACATTGTTCCACAGCGCTCTATGAGTGTAGTTTATGATTTGCAAAACTGATTTTCCACTGTTTTTT
>MDTB01106910.1_pt1 | contig 15472 bp, 17 predicted proteins | sample 811161 | NCBI WGS metagenome assembly MDTB01 (sample SAMN05326650, study PRJNA326480) | marine metagenome | isolation source: seawater | place: Mediterranean Sea | collected 2009 | reverse complement strand
TGGCAACATATAGTCATTTAAGAGATACTAATCAATCTATGTGGATTAAAAAATATTTACAATTTATTCAAAATAATAAAAAATCATGAAGCAAAAAACTATATTTGAAATATCTGATTCTGCTTCTAAGCAGATACAGTCTTCCTCGGAAACTTCAGACTCTAAAGATTGGCCTCTACGTATTGCTGTTAATGTTGATACTAATGGTAAATATAATTACCTAATGGGTTTTGATCAATCTAAAGAAGAGGATCTCAGGCTTAAGATTAATAAGGTCGAAATAATTATTTCACCAGACTCTATGATGCATCTCAAAAATTGTAAACTTGATTATGTTGAAATAGATAAAGGTAAGTATGAATTTATATTTATGAATCCAAATGATCCTGCTTATGTTCCACCTGATGAAAATCTAGATGATAACATAACACATGATTTATAGATTCCTTAATTCTTTTGGCATACTAAATACTATATTTTCTTTAATACTATCTTCTTTAATCTCGCTTAATTTAGCACCTTTCTCCATTAGATATTCAGTTACTTCATCTAAGAGAATTTCTGGAGCAGAAGCGCCTGCTGTAATACCTATGACTCTTTTATCTTTTAACTCTTTTAAATCTATATCATCAGAATTATCAATTAACTTAGATGGAATATTATTTTTAAGAGCTAATTCAACTAGTCTTCTGCTATTAGAACTATTAACAGAACCAATTACTAACAGATAATTACAGTAATTAAGTATAGACTTCACGGCATCTTGTCGATTTTGCGTCGCATAGCATATGTCGCTTTTTGTCGGTGATAATATATTGGGAAATCTACTGCATAAACTATCTATAATATGCTTTGTATCATCAGTTGATAATGTTGTTTGTGTTACATAGGCAACTTTATCATTTTTAATTTTTAAATTATCGATGTCCTCCTTGCTTTCAATTAAGTGAATATGACCCAATGAAGAACTATACTGCCCCATTGTCCCTTCTATCTCTGGATGGCCTTTATGTCCGATCAAAACAACATCTACTCCATCTTTAGAGTATTTATGTACTTCTATATGAACTTTTGTAACTAGAGGGCACGTTGCATCAAATATCTTAAGATTTTTTTTATTTGCTTCCTCCTTAACTGTTAAAGAGACGCCATGTGCGCTATAAATAATAATAGAGTTATCTGGTACATCGGATACATCCTCTATAAAAATAACACCTTTTTTTTCAAGATCTTCAATCACAAATTTATTATGTACTACTTCATGTTTTACATATATTGGCGCACCAAAAACATCAACTGCTTTATTGACAATATCGACAGCTCTCTCAACACCAGCACAGAATCCTCTTGGTGTAGCTAAAATTAGTTGTGTATCTTTAAAATACTTATTCATAAACTTTTATAATTTTTACCTTAAATTTAATTTCAATCCCTGCCAAAGGATGATTTAAGTCTAGTAATACCTCATCCTTATATAACTCTTTTATCATAGCAAACGTAGTCGCTTCTTTTCCATCATTTTCTTTAATATCAATTTCAATTACATTACCTTTTTTTATCATTTTTTTATTGGGGAAAGAAGATTTTGGTAATTTTTTTGTTTTATTATCATGCCTTTCACCAAAAGCATCTGAGGGCTTTAGCGTTATAGTTTGTTCACTATCATCTGAGAGTCCATATAAAGTCATCTCTAATTTTTGGGGAATTATTCCTGATCCAATTTTTATATCAACAGGTTCTTTATCAAATGTTGACTCAAAAACAATATCATCAATACTGCTGATACTATAATGAAGTTTTACTTTAGAATTATGATTTATCACTTGCTGGCCTAATAAGATAATTAGTAATTATGAGAAATACACCAAAACTTATCATGATATCTGCAATATTAAAAATAGCTGGAAAATATATTTGATTATAATTTACTACTATAAAATCTAATACGGAACCATTTATAATTCTGTCTAGAAAATTTCCTAAAGCTCCACCAATTAGAAACATATATCCAACAAGCTCAGTTTTGTAGAACGTATTAAAACCTCTTATAAAGACATACAGTAAAAATAATATTATTACTGCTATAACTATAGACAAGATATTATTAACTAGAGATGATGAAGAATCAAATATGCTAAATGCTATACCTCTGTTATAGATTATTTGAATAGTGATAAATTCATTCAATCGATAAAAATCATTTTCGACATAATGTTTAACTAAAGTCTTCGATAAGTAATCAATAGATGCTAGAAATATTAGAAATGTCAGAGCCAGCAATCTCATTTAACCAAGATATCTCTTTTCACCATCTGCATAGATATTACTATGACATCTAGTGCATATCGCCTCATGACCTTCTATAGATCCTACTGATTCATGTTTATGCCAACATCTATCACACTTCAAATGATCATTTCTTTCAACTTTAATATTTATCTCTTCCTCTGGCTCCTCCTGAAGGATAAGCTTACAAGCAGATGTGATAAAAATAAATTTCAATTCATCCTCATATTTTTTTAATGAATTATAAATTTTCTTATTTACACTTAATTGTAATGATGCATCTAAAGAAGAACCAATTATTTCATTATTTCTAGCCTCATCTAGTTTTTTTGCAACTAACTGTTTTAAATAAAATAAACTATCCCCGATAGATTTTTCTTGTTCATCAATATGAAAATTCTCTGATGACCATTCCTCGAGAAATATTGATTCATGTTTTTTATCTTTCATACTTTGATATACCTCTTCAGCAGTGAACGATAAAATAGGTGCTATCCAAACATTCATCATTGTTAAGATCTTATGACATGCGAATTGGCTAGCTTTTCTCGCATCACCGTCAACTTTAGAGGTATATAGTCTATCTTTTATAATATCCAAATAATAGCCACCAAGATGTACAGTACAGAAATTTTGTATGTCCTGGACTATTTGATGAAATTTGAAATCCTCATAATTTTTTTTAATCGAACTTTGTAATTGATTTGTTTCATTAAGTATCCATTTATCGAGTATCGTTAGATTATACTGGCCTTCATGAGTTTCTCCAGAGTAGTCTGCTGTATTAGATATTAAAAACTTAATAGTATTCCTAATTCTTCTATATCCTTCAGAAGCTCTTTTTAAAATCTCTTCAGATATGTGCATCTCTTTTGTATAATCCGTTGTGGCAACCCACAATCTACGAATATCAGAACCTTTGCTTTTTATAACAGTTTGAGGCGCAATGACATTTCCTTGGGATTTTGACATCTTCTGACCCTCAGCATCTACCACAAACCCATGGGTCAATACATTCTTATATGGTGGTTTGTTTTTTATAGCTAAACCAGTTATTAATGATGATTGAAACCAGCCTCTATGTTGGTCTGAGCCTTCCAGATATAAGTCAGCAGTATCGCCTAATCCTCTTTCTTGGATTACAGAAATATGCGATACTCCAGAGTCAAACCACACATCAAGTGTATCAGTGATCATAAAATACTTTTCATGATCATCAATCAATGTTTTTTTATCATAGTCAAACCATCCTTCAATATTTTTTTCCGATATAATATCAGCTGCTTTATTTAAAATCTTAGATGTATCTTTATGCAACTGATTAGTCTCTTTGTGTATGAAAAGCGGGATAGGAACTCCCCAGAATCTTTGTCTTGAAATACACCAATCTGGTCTATTTTTGATCATGTTTTTTATGCGATCATAACCCCATTTAGGCACCCAGTTCACAGAGTTTAAATTTTTATCTATATTCTCCCTTAGATTACTTTGATCCATGCTTACAAACCATTGTGGTGTCGCTCTAAAGATTAATGGGGTTTTGAATCTCCAACAATGTGGGTAGCTATGAGTATATTTCTGATGATGTAAAATTCTATCATTTTCTTTTAGGCAATCTATGATCGGTCCATTAGCTTTCCTAACATGAAGTCCACCGAAAAGCTCAAGACTATCAATAAATACACCTTTATCATTTACAGGGTTGAACACTTCAAGATTGTTATTTAATCCTGCATTATAATCATCTTGCCCATGGCCAGGTGCAATATGTACTAGCCCAGTTCCATTGTCAGTTGTAACATGATCAGCAGTAATTATTGGAACAACTTTTTCATAAAAGGGATGCTCTGTTTTATAAGTAAGTAGACTTTTTCCCTTAAATGCTTTTAAAATTTCCTTAGATACATTCTCGTTCAAGATTTTATCTATGAAAATATTTTTTAAATCTTCAGCAATAATAATGTATTTATTATCAACTTTAATTAATACATAGTTTATATCAGCACCAATAGCAATTGCTTGATTAGCTGGAAGAGTCCATGGAGTTGTTGTCCATATGCAACAATATATATCATCTTTAATACCCTCTAATGAAAACTCCTTTTTAAAAGCTTCTTGGTCTGATATTTTAAATAGAACATCCACCGCATCAGATGTAACATCTTTGTATTCTACTTCGGCTTCAGCTAATGCAGATTCTGATTCAATACACCAATGAACAGGTTTTGATCCATAGTAAATATGATTATTTTCTATTATTGCAGATAAACTTCTTACAACAGACGCTTCGAAATCTTTATCCATACTTTTATATGGATTCTCCCAGTCAGCAGATATTCCTAGTCTAATAAAATCATTCATCTGTTTATCAATTTGTTTTGAAGCATATTCTCTGCATGCTTTTCTAAACGCATTCTTATCATTCTTAAACTTTGACTTTCCATATTTTTTTTCAACCATCAATTCTATTGGTAGTCCATGACAGTCCCAACCAGGTATGAGCGGAGCATCATAACCAGAGATTGTCTTACTCTTGACCACAATATCTTTTAGAATTTTATTAACAGCATGGCCTATGTGTATATCACCATTAGCATAAGGAGGACCATCATGTAGAATATACTTATTAGACTTTTTATTCTTATCTCTTATTTTTTTATATAATTTAATATCATCCCAAAATTTTAGTGTATCAGGTTCCCTTTGGGGCAGGTTTGCCTTCATAGGAAATTTTGAAGACGGCAGATTAAGTGTATCCTTATAATTCATTTATTTTTTCCAGTAACGATTTTGCAATTTTTTTATCTTTATCCATCTGCTTAATTAAGTCATCTTTGTTATTAAATTTTATTTGATCTCTAATCTTATCTATAAATATAATTTTTAATTCCTTATCATATAGATCGGCTTCAAAGTCGAAAATATTAACCTCAAGCACATGTTCATCATTTGAGAATGTGGGTTTGCGCCCCCAGCTAGCCAGGCCATATAATTTTTGATTTTCAAACAAAATACTGACTAAAAATATACCATTTATCGGATAAGATTTATATAACTCAATATTAGCAGTTGGATATCCAAGTTGCCTTCCTCTTTTTTCTCCATGAATCACTCTGCCTTTCAACGAGAAGGGCTTTGATATTAATTTATTTGCATCCTTGATATCCCCATTTTTAATCAGAGCTCGTATATCGCGACTTGATACTTTCTTGTCAGTAACTTTCACTAGCTCAATGACGGTTAGATCAAACAGGTTTTTATCTTCATATAATTTAAGCAAATTTATATCGCCTAATCTTTTATGACCAAACTTAAAATCGCAGCCCACAATTAAATGTTTTATCATTAATTTATGAATTAGTATGTTTTCAATAAATGCATCTTTGCTTATTTCAGAGAAATTTTTATCGAAAGGAATTTTTATAACCTGTTGTATACCATATTTTTCTAATACTTGATATTTATCAGACATATGCATTAATCTGAAAAAATTTGATGTATTAAAAAATTCTTCAGGCATGGGATCAAATGTCAGAATGGTCGGTACGAGATTATTGTCTCTTGATGTTTTTATAGTTTTTTTGATAAGCCCTATATGACCTTGATGTATGCCATCAAAATTGCCTATAGCCACACATGTCTGCTCTGTTAGTTGATCTAGATTATTAATATCTTGTATTATCATATGTAAGATTTTTGAAACTTATAACCAAGTAGACGCATAGATATCAAATAAACTAAAGCGCCTAAGAGAATGTATGATCCCAATAGCAAGCCCCTAATGTAGTATAAATTTTCCATGAGTTCTATCGGATTTATTAAAATACTGCCTAAAATTAGAAACATTATAATACAACTAAAACCTGATATGAGTGGTTCTTTATTAAAAACATCTGAGTTCAGCACAAACTTTTCTTTGTTTAGATGTACATATAATAATACGACCTGTATCCAGGCAGACAAGGAGGTTGCTAAAGCAAGGAAGGCATGAGCACCCTCAAAAGGATTAGCAAGGTAATATATAACAACAACAGTGTTCATCAAAATATTAAAAAGAACGGCAATTAATCCATATTTAACCGGAGTTTTTGTATCCTGTCTTGAAAAGAACCCAGTTAGCAAGACTTTCATCATTATAAATGCAGGCAAACCTAAAGCATATGCATTTAAACTCAAAGAGCTCATATATGTATCTTCATATATAAAGCTTCCATATTGAAACAAACTTATAATGATATGTTCTGACAATATAATTAATCCAAAAGTCGCAGGCAAGCTAAAAACTAAAACTGTCTTTAGAGAGTAAGATAAGGTCTTTTTATAATTAATATAATCTTTAGCAGAATATTTTGCAGATAATACAGGTAATATGACAGTAGCTATTGCGATGCCAAACACGCCTAGTGGAAATTCTACTAGCCTGTCAGAGTAATAAAGCCAGCTTATGCTACCAGGAGCAAGCATCGATGCAACAATCGAGTCAACAATTAGATTTATTTGAACAACTGCTGTACCTAGGATTGCAGGTAACATAAGTGTGAGCACTTTATTTACACCAGAGTATTTGAAATTTACTTTTGGTGTTACTAGTAAATCCATTTTATATAAAAATGGTAATTGTATAAAATATTGTATTAACCCTGCAAACAGAACTCCATATGCTAGCGCAATTATGGGTGTATGAGATAAACCCGTAGAGTATATTGCGGCACTTATTAGAGAAACATTTAATAGGACTGGAGTAATTGAAGGTAGAAGAAATTTGTCATATGTATTAAATATCCCAGCATACATAGCTGTTAGCGAAATAAAAAATAAATAAGGAAAAGTAATTTTCAACATATCCGAAGCTAGATAGTACCTTGAATCTGATGAGTCGAATCCTGGAGCAAATACATTGATAATATTTTCCGAAAATATAACACCCAAAAAGGTAATGAAGAGAAGAACTAAGGCTAGATTACCTTGTATGTAGCTAATTAGTTTTTTGATTTCAGATGGCTTGGTTGTTTTATATTCATTTAAAATGGGCACAAAAGATTGAATAAAAGCTCCTTCTGCAAATAATCTTCTAAAAAAATTAGGTATTTTAAATGCTACAAAGAAAGCATCTGTATTTGAGGAAGCTCCAAAAACATTTGCAAATATGATATCTCTAATAAAGCCTGAAATCCTTGAGATAAAAGTCATGCCACCTACGATAAAAGATGATTTAGTTATAAAATTCTTTGTATTTTGCTTGTTTTGGTCGATCATTTGTATCTAAATGTTGACAGTAATCTCCTTCACTGAGATAATCTTGTTTTATTTTACCTTTAATTGGAGAAGATTACATTGGCAAATACACCGCAAGCAAGAAAAAGAGTTAGACAAGCAGTGAAGGCGAGAACTAGAAATGCTGCACAAAAATCTAATTTTAGATCTAGTATTAAAAAGGTTTTGAAATCTCTAGCTGACAAAAACAAGGAGCAATCTAACATTAATTTTAAAGAAGCGATGTCAATTATGGACAAATTAGTTGTTAAAGGTTTGATACATAAAAATAAAGCAGCTAGACATAAATCACGTCTTAATAAACATATCCAAAAGTTGTCATAAAATTAGTCTACTGAATTAAAAAAAGTTCCAATATCTTCATCAGAGAATATCCTTTCAATTACATCTTTTTCATATCCAGAAGCAATAATTGCATCAATACCAGAACTCGATGTCATTTCTATAGCTTGTAACTTAGTTTTAAAACCACCAGTTCCAAATTCACTTTTCTCGTCACTACTAAAGTTATTAATATCAACCTCTTGAATAGCACATTTTTTTATGAGTTTTGCATCATCATATTTATCAGGATTTTTATCAAAAAAGCCAGACTGGTTTGTCAGAATTATCATTAGATCTGCCTTTACAAGATTGGAAACCATAGCTGCAAGTTTGTCATTATCTCCAAACTTAATTTCTTCTGTCGCCACAACATCATTTTCATTTATTATTGGTATTACATTTAGATTCAGTAGTTTTTCAATTGTTGCATTGGCATTATTATATTTACTATGATCATTCATATCATCATGAGTCAAAAGAACTTGAGCAGTTAAGATGTCAAAGTTTTTAAATGATTTTTCATACAAACCCATTAATTGTTGTTGCCCTATTGCCGCTAATGCTTGCAGGGATTCTAAATCTTTTGGTTTATCGTTAATGCCTAGTATATTCATTCCCTGACTAATCGCACCAGAGGTGACTATTATAAATTGAGTATCATGATGTAGTAATGATATTTGACTAGATAAATCTTTTATCATCTCTGATGAGGCTGAGTTACTCTCACTAACTAATGCACTACCAATTTTTAAAACAACTTTCTTATACTTTTTCATTACTCATTATGTCTCTTAGATATTCTATTATGTCTTTGCATAGATCATCCAATCCAATTTTATCTATTGCCGATGTATAATATGTATTTACTTTAATGTTATCAGTAACATGACTTTTTAGTATTTTGATTTCATTTTTATTGAGAGTATCAATTTTATTGAAAACATACCATTTATCTTTTTGGCCTAGTTCCTCATCATAGTCTCTCAATTCTTTTGCTATTATATCAACATCTTTCATGATTTGGTCTAGTTGATTCTTAGAAACATCAATTACATGAAGCAGTAACTTTGTCCGGGATATATGTTTAAGAAATTGGATCCCTAAGCCAGCACCAGTCGAAGCGCCAATAATAAGACCTGGTAGATCTGCAACAACAAACTTCTCGTAGTCGCTTATTAGAACTACTCCCAAATTTGGGTGTATAGTAGTAAATGCATAATTAGCTATCTTTGGTTTTGCCATACTAATAGCAGCCAATATAGAACTCTTACCGACATTAGGTAGACCAATTAAACCGACATCTGCTAAAACTTTTAAGATAATTTTTAATTGTCTATCCTCACCAATTTTACCATCTGTAGTTTTTCTTGGAGCTCTATTAGTTGAAGTTTTGAATCTAGCATTACCTAGACCAAACTCCCCACCAGAAGCAATCAATATAGATTGTCCATCTTTTTCTAGGTCACAAATTAATTCTTCTGTATCTAGATCATAAATCACACTTCCAGCTGGTAGTTCAATTATTAGATCATCACCAGATTTACCTTTCTTATTTTTCCCTCCACCTGTTTTGCCATTTTGTGCAATAAACTTGCTCCTATTTCTAAAATCTGCCAGGGTGTTTAGTCCATCTTTTGCTTTAATAATAACCGAGCCACCTTGACCACCATCACCGCCATCAGGTCCTCCAAAAGGAATATATTTTTCTCTTCTAAAGCTCAGACAGCCATTACCACCATTGCCGGCTTTAACCAAAATTATGGTTTCATCTATAAATTTCATAATATTTATTTAGAATTTAGATATTCTTTGTGGGTAAGACGCTAACAAACTTATGTTTGCCTAGGCCTTTTTTTTGGAATGTAACATATCCGTCTGCTTTAGCGAATAAGGTATGATCTCTTCCACAGCCAACATTAATGCCTGGTTTTACTGGTGTACCCCTTTGACGGATAATAATATTACCTGCTTTGACAAATTCACTCCCAAACTTTTTAACTCCAAGTCTCTTGGATTCCGAGTCTCTTCCATTTTTGGTGCTTCCGCCTGCTTTCTTGTGAGCCATTATTTTACCTTACTTAATTTTTTCTATTTTAACTTCTGTGAAATCTTGTTGATGACCATGTGATCTCATATAATGTTTTCTACGCTTAAATTTTACTACACGGATTTTTTTATATCTACCATGTTTTTGTATAGTTCCTGTTACCTTGACGTCAGAGCCTGATATCATGGCGTTTTTGTCATCAAAAGCCATTAATACATTATCAAATTGGACAGAACTGCCTTCTGGCGACGATATCAGGTCAACTTTGATGGAATCTCCTTCAGTCACTTTATATTGCTGACAGCCGTTCTTAATAATCGCGTACATCTCATTACCCTTAAAACCAATGATTCTAACTCGTATTCAGTATTTAATAAATACTTTTATTACTATAATTCATAAATTTTACAATTTTTCTATAACTGGTACTTGCAGCAATCTATCTGTAATATATTAGGATGACAATTTTATCAATAAATAAGCTGTTATCAAACGAATTAAAGGATTTAGAGATACAATTAAAGGCCAGATCTGAAACCAAAGTTCAAATGATTAATATGCTAAGCGATCATATTATATCAAGTGGCGGCAAAAGACTCAGACCAATAGTTTTGATATTATCCGCATACTCATCTGACTCAAATATCAGAGAAAAGCTCATAGATGCATCTGTGGTTGTTGAATTTATACATGCTGCCACGTTGCTTCATGATGATGTCGTGGATATGTCAAAAATACGACACAGCCAGGATACGGCAAATATTATATGGGGTAACAAAGGAGCCGTCTTGGTTGGTGACTTCCTATACTCAAGAGCCTTCGAAATTATAGTAGAGATTAATAAATCTCTTGTTTATGAGACTCTAGCCAAAACTACAAATGTTATTGCTCAGGGTGAGGTGATGCAGCTAATGAATATTGGTAATATTGATTTAGATGAAAATTTATATATGGATATCATCTATAGAAAAACCGCTATATTATTTGAGGCATCAGCCAAGATAGGGTCAATATTGAGCGATAACAAGCATACAGAAGCTTTAGGCTCATTTGGCTCACATTTTGGGAAAGCATATCAATTAAGAAACGATTATCTAGATTATTTTGGCGACTCAGAAGTCACTGGAAAAAATGCCATTGAGGATTTATATGAAGGTAAAGCCACAATGCCAATAATACATTCGTTGAGAAATGCTGATAGTAGTGACGAAGACTTTCTAAGAGAAGCCTATAAAGACTCAGCTACTATTGACGGTTCAGCTATTATTAAAATTCTAAAAAAATATAAGTCTGATCAATACATCAAAGCAAAAATTGAAAATGAAACACAGTCAGCTATCTCATCACTCGATGTTCTGAAGCAAAGCAAGTACAAAGATCAGCTTATTGAGCTGGCCAATTTCTGTAAAGATAGGATTAGTTAAGATAAGCGTTTGATTTACCCATGATCTCTGTTAGCGTTTTACCAGTAGAATAGCCATTCATAAATTTGGCACCCAATCCCAATTTCATCATCCAGTAACTAATTCGTGGATATCCATATAAAATTTTGGCTCCTTTCTTATATAGTTTTAATTCATCAGTAAAGGAGGTGAGAAATTTATTATATTCTTGACTAGCACTATTTTCACTTAACTTACTTTTAATTATTGCTTTTGCAGCATACTTCCCTGAGACAACTGCATTATAGATACCTTCGCCAAGGAGTGATTCAGCAAAACCCGCAGCATCACCTACCAAAAATACATTATTAGCAGATTTATAATTTTCACCTTCTGTGCCTATTGGAAAGGCTGTAATACTTTTTATTTCATTAGTCTTGAATCGTTGCGATACAAACTCATATAAATCTTTTTTAGTAACTTTTTGTCTGTCTTTACTAACTATCAGATTACCTATTCCGACGTTATAATGTTCTTCTTTTGGAAATATCCATGCATAACCAAACTCATTAAACACAAATTCTGTTACCTGATTAATTTCTTGCTTTTTAACAATACCTTCATAAGCATATACTGGATTATCATATTTCAAAGCCGAAGTCATTTTTCTAACAATACTATTAGCTCCATCGGCACCTATAAGAAATTCTGCCTCATACATAGTGTCATCAACTTTCAATAAAACTCTGTTTTCTAAGACACTAATGTTTTGTATCTTCTTTATTTTTTTAAAGCTAGTACCTAATTCAATAGTCTTATTAAAAAAGTATTCATCAAACTTATCTCTAATAACCATAACGCAAGACCCATTTTCATGAGATAGATTGACTTGCTTAGAATCTCCAAAACTAAATTTCATTTTTTTTGCTTTATGTTCAATAAGATGACTAATATCTATTGGGAGATGGTTGAGGGTCTTGATAGTAATTCCTCCAGCGCAAGGCTTATGCCGAGGAAATAAAGCCTTATCCATTAATAAAACTTTCCTTCCAGACTTTGTTAATTCATAAGCACACGAACAACCTGAGGGTCCTCCGCCAATTATTATTGCGTCATATGTCTTATTTATATGTTCCATAAAAGTGCGTTTTTGATTTAATAAAGTGCACTAGATACATTTTATTAAATCATTTTTTCTTTTTTATACTTATGATTTCATTTTTTTACATACAATACAAAGCCTTTATAATTATTTATCAAATGCCCTATTTTGGCACACTTTGTGCATGATATTGGGCTACAGGAGATTAAAAAATGAACATTATAATAAATAAAACAACATTATTGGTGTTGCTCTTAGCAGGGATCATGCCCAGCTTAGGTTATGCTGATACAACAGAACTATCTGGTGCAAATACTGCATGGATTTTAACATCTACAGCACTAGTATTATTCATGACAATACCGGGACTAGCCTTTTTCTATGGAGGATTAGTGAGGAGTAAAAATGTCTTATCTGTGTTAATGCAATGTTTTGCTTTAACTTGTCTAGTCTCTATTTTATGGGTAGTTGTTCTATATGGATTAGCTTTTGGAGATGGAGGCTCATTAAATAGTGTTGTGGGTAGTTTTGATAAAGTATTTATGTCTGGTATTACAAATGAGAGTTTAAGTGGCGATATACCAGAGACAGTCTTCGCAATGTTTCAGTTAACGTTTGCGATTATCACCCCAGCCTTAATTGTTGGAGGTTTTGCAGAAAGGATGAAATTTTCATCTATGCTCATGTTTAGCACATTTTGGATGTTATTTGTTTATGCTCCAATTTGCCATATGGTTTGGGGAGGAGGATGGTTAGGTGAGCTTGGTGTTATGGATTTTGCTGGTGGGACAGTTGTTCATATTAATGCAGGTGTCGCAGCACTTATAGCCGCTATCATGCTTAGAGAAAGAAAGGGTTTTCCGTCAACTCCTATGCCGCCTCACAATTTAGCCATGACAGTTGCAGGTGCATCTATGTTATGGGTTGGCTGGTTTGGGTTTAATGCTGGTTCCGCATTAGCAGCTGATCAGTCAGCTGGTATGGCTATGTTAGTAACCCATATAGGGGCAGCAGCTGGTTCTCTCTCCTGGATGGCAAGAGAGTGGATGAAACAAGGTAAGGCTAGCGTGCTTGGTATTGTTACTGGTATGGTTGCAGGTCTTGGTACAATTACACCTGCATCTGGGTTTGTAGGACCAATGGGAGCCCTTATTATAGGTATTTCAGCTGGCTTTGTGTGTTATGAAGCAACTCAGTATATTAAGAAAGTGTTGAAAATTGATGATTCATTGGATGTATTTCCAGTCCATGGTGTAGGCGGAATCTTGGGTACAATTTTAACTGGTGTCTTTGCCTCAGCGAGCTATGGCGGAATGGGCCTAGATACATCAATTTTTAATCAAGTAATAATTCAAGTTATAGGTGTAGTGTTTACAATCATCTGGTGTGGTTTCTTCACATACGTAATACTAAAGCTCGTTGACAACCTATTGGGTTTAAGAATTTCTGATGAAAATGAAGAGACAGGAATTGATCTGGCCGAACATGGAGAAAAGGGTTATAACAGTTAACTTGTAAAGGGAGTTAAAGCTAGGTTTTTTCGGGGGAGACAATTACTCATGAGGAGCGAGCAATTCAACCTAGCTTTAACAAATATAAAGAGGAGATTGTTTCTTTATATATCTGATAGATAATATGCATAATCCATGCCAACATTCTCAGACAATAGGAAGTTATTATGTATAAGTAGTAAAATATACGGTAATTTAAGAGATTCTGAAAACCTCAGTATTAATGCTACCATCACTATTTAAGACAATTTTTCTATATGCAGGCAAAGCAGCATCATCAATTATGAATTTTTCTGATCTCTCTTTTGCCTGATAACATGTTGACGGTGTAGAGAATAGTTCAACTGAGCCGATGGTTTGATAGTATTCAGTATGTACATGCCCCCAGCAGACAGCTCTTATTTTTTCTGAATTTTTAATCCTATTGATTAGCAAATCTGCATTTTCTATTACCATTGTATCCATTGAGGTAGATCCTATTAGAACGGGATGATGATGCAAAAAAACTATGATATTCTCATACAGGCTATTGTGAAGAACAGCATCAAAACACTGTAATTCATATTCACGTAATATGCCGTTTGGTGAGTTTTCTTTCTTTGTGTTAAACATAAATACTCCCCAGTTATTGAAAGCATTAAAGTTAGTAAAGTGTAAGTTATTTGTATTTGATAATTCTTTCAATAAAGCAGGCGAATCATGATTTCCAGACATCAGATAAATTGGAAGTTTAAAATCTTTAAGTAGCATCATGAGATTATTATAAGATTCTCTACTGTAGTCATTTGATAAATCGCCGCTTAGAATCATACAATCAGCATCACTTTCATCTTCTTTAATTCTATCTAAAACAGAATTTGCTGAATTATATGTGTTGACACCATTTACTACCAATTCTTTTGATTTATTTAAATGCAGATCAGTTATTTGTATTATTTTAACGCTCATGTGTATAACTCTATAATTACCAGTTACATTGTATTAGATGATGCCATGAAAATGTATTTTTATTCTCATAAAATGTTTTGAGACTTATGAATATATGGTATATTAGCAAAACTATGAAAAAAGATACTCATCCAAAATATCAGCCTATTATATTTCATGATGTCACATGTAATAAAAGCTTCTTGATATCTTCAACCTTGTCACCAAAAGAAACTATGAAATATGAGGATGGTAAAGAGTATCCTGTCTATAAGGTAGAGACATCTTCAGAGTCGCACCCTTTTTATACTGGCAAAGGCAGAATTGAGACAAAAGAAGGAAGAATAGCTAAATTCCGTAAAAAATACACTTCGAAGTAGCTAATAAAATTAATCATCATACTTTACAGAAAATCATAATTTCTGATATTTTCATTTTTTGCTGTTTTTAGGGTTGACAGAATGCTTTTGTTACTATACTGTTCTAGACAATACATGAACAAAGTATTAATATATTAGACAATTATAATATAATAAAACTTTTGTTCATAAATAAATGGACAAAAATACGACGTAGGAGGTCTATTATGTCAACAATTTTCGCAAACATTAAATATTTG
>MDTB01058289.1_pt1 | contig 15472 bp, 14 predicted proteins | sample 811161 | NCBI WGS metagenome assembly MDTB01 (sample SAMN05326650, study PRJNA326480) | marine metagenome | isolation source: seawater | place: Mediterranean Sea | collected 2009 | reverse complement strand
TTTTTTTTGTTCAGAAAAAAGACTATTTACCTTGTGCTTTAATTCGTTATACTCATGCTGATCACCTTTAGGAGTAGGTCCAGAAATAATTAAAGGTGTTCTTGCATCATCAATTAGAACTGAATCTACCTCATCAACAATAGAAAAGTTAAGTTTTCTTTGAACTAAATCTTCTACTCTTCTAGACATATTATCTCTTAGATAGTCGAATCCAAATTCATTATTTGTTCCGTAGGTTATGTCTGCGAGATATGCCTTTTGTCTCATTTCAGAATTCGGAGAGTGATTATCAATACAATCAACGCTTAATCCATGGAATTCAAAAATTGGCCCCATCCATTCTGCATCTCTTTTAGCTAAGTAATTATTTACAGTTACTAGATGAACTCCGAGGCCTGTTAATGCATTTAAATAAATTGGTAATGTAGCAGACAGTGTTTTTCCTTCACCAGTTTGCATTTCAGCTATTTTTCCTTCATGTAAAACAATACCCCCAATTAACTGGACATCATAGTGAACCATATCCCATGTTATCCAATTGCCCGCAGCTTTCCAACTATTATTGTATACAGCTTTATCTCCATTAATTTTTACTAAATCTTTTTTCTGAGAAAGCTTTAAATCAAACTCAGTCGCATTAACAATAATTTCTTTATTATTTTTAAATCTTATAGCTGTTTCTTTTACAACGGCAAATGCTCTTGGTAGAATTTCCTTTAATTTCTTTTCATTTTTTTTAACTATTTGTTTTTCAATATCATCAATTTCTTTGAAAATATTTTCAGCTTCATTTTCATTTTTTGTATCATCTATAGATTTTTTTAGATTATCAATTTTTTTATTGAGTTCTAATGTATTTTCTTTTATTTCAAGTTTAAGTTTACGGGTAGTATCTCTTAGTTCATCATTACTTATACTGGAGAGATTTTTTACTTCTGCATTAATATTTTCTATTATAGGCTTTAGTTTATTGATATCACTATCATACTTGTTTCCAAAAATTTTAGTTAAGAAATTTAAAACACCAGACATTTAGAGTAATTATTTAGTATTCCTCTTCGTTAAAAAAGAAATCTTCTTTAGAAGGATAGTCAGGCCATATATCTTCAATAGTTTCGTATTGAAATCCAGGCTCTTCTTCAATTAGCTCTTGCAAGTTTTCGACAACTTCCATCGGAGCTCCAGATCTGATAGCAAAATCAATTAGCTCATCTTTGGTTGCTGGCCAAGGAGCATCTTCAAGTTTTGAAGCAAGTTCTAATGTCCAATACATAATCTTGTTTTTTGCAAAAGTAGTTTTTTTAGTTTACTATATTAAATTTTAGGAGTCTTTTTGCCAATATCTCTCTTGTACATTAAAGTCTTTTAAAAACTTTCTAGAAAGCACAAAAAGGTAATCAGACAATCTATTTATGAAGCTAACATAGTTTAAATCGATATTTTTTTGATCCTTACTTAGCTTTACGAGCTTCCTTTCAGCTCTTCTGCAAACTGTTCTAGCGATTTGTGTGAGTGAAAAAATTTTATTGCCTGAAGGTAAAATAAAGTTTTTTAATTCAGAAAGCTCATCTTCAATTTCATCAATTCTTTTTTCTAAAAAATCAATATGCGATTTAGTTATCTTCGGAAGGTATTTTAAGTTATCATTGTTGTCGTTTGCAAGTAATGATCCAAGATTGAACAATAGATTTTGTACTTTAATTAAGTCTTCTTTTAAATTGGAATTAATTTCATGATCTGAAATATGCCCTACATGAGCGTTTAACTCATCAATTGTCCCATAACATTCTAAACGAATATCATCTTTAAACTTTTCTGTACCTCCAAAAAGTCTTGTTTTTCCTTTATCTCCATTTTTTGTGTAAATTTTCATAGTTTTTTTTCATCTGTTAAAATTTGACCATCCTTTAGCTTTATAATTCTATTTGCATTTTTTGCTATCTCAGTTTCATGTGTCACTAGTATAATAGTGTTTCCTTTTTGATGTATTTTTTTAAAAATTTTCATTATCTCGCTAGAGTTTTTACTATCTAAGTTACCTGTAGGTTCATCTGCAAGAATTATTGAAGGGCTATTAACTAACGCTCGAGCAATTGCTACTCTTTGTCTTTGACCTCCAGAAAGCTCATTTGGTTTATGATAGACTCGATCAGATAAACCTACTTCTTTTAAAGCTTTTCTCGCTAATTTTATTCTATCATCTCTTGCATATCCAGCGTATATGAGAGGAAGAGCAACATTATCTAAGGCACTCATTCTTGGAAGAAGATTAAAAGTCTGGAAAACAAATCCAACTTCTAAATTTCTTATTTCAGCAAGCCTATTATCACTTAATTCACCAACATTCTTATTGTTCAGGTAATAAGAACCTTTTGATGGTGTGTCAAGACATCCAATTATGTTCATAAGAGTTGATTTTCCAGAGCCAGATGTCCCCATTAAAGCAACATATTCTTTTTTGTTAATTTTCAGTGAAATATTATCTATAGCTTTTACTGTATTTTTTGATAAGAAGTAATGCTTTGATAATTTGTCTATTTTGATAAGACTTGACATTTTGCAAATTTAATGTTATTGTAAAAAATTATAATTCTTATTTTTCAAATCTTTTTTAAAAAAAAGAACTCCTAATCTAAAAAATGAAAAAGATAATGTTACCATATCATTTTTTATAATTTGATTCCAAGCTGATTTCATCTCAATAGACCAGCTTATATCATCAAAAACAAATATACTTTTGGAATTTATCTTTTTTAAGCATTTATTAAAATAATTTAAAGTATCTATTTTACTATGATTACCATCAAAAAAAATAAGATCGAAACTTTCTGTTTTTTCAAGCACCTCATCTAAAGTAAAACTAAAATCACCTTTTATCAAATTGATATTGTCAATACTGAATCTATTGAAATTATTTAATGCAATATTTGATGTGTTTTCACATCCCTCTAATGTAGTTACTTTTGAACAACTACTTGCAGTGCTCAAGTAAACTGTACTGATGCCTAAAGAGGTCCCAATCTCTAAAATATTTTTAGCATTATTAAATTTTGACAAGTTGTGTATAATTTTACCTATTTTTTTGTTTACTGAAGAATTTTTAGCAATGTCACAAACTTTTCTTTTTCTTAGGTGCGTGATTGTTGACCCTTTTCCTAATTCTATAGTTTCAATTACTTGATTAGATTGTTTTAATGATTTAGAAAAAGAAAAGATTTTTTTTTTTTTATCAATAGCAATTTCTTTCATCAATTTTTTCTTGATCTCTAAAGTTTTTGAATCTATATAAAAGTCAATTTTTAGTATGTGAACAATGAGAAGATATGCTCTGGAAATATATATTTTAAGCTTCATAAAGACTCTCTTAACGAAACTAAAAATTTTTTAAATTCTAATAATCTTTCTTTTAAAAAAATATTTTTTTGAAAATCATTTTTTTTTGATTTTAATGCCTTTTTTGCTCCCTTTATAGTAAATCCATTATTTTTCAATAAGTGATGTATAATTTTAAGATTTTTTATATCATTTTCTGAAAATAGTCGATTCCCCTTATTATTTTTTTTTGGTTTTATTATGTCAAATTCATTATCCCAAAATCTTATAAGTGATACATTCACGTTTAATATTTTTGAAACTTCACCGATGGTATAGAATAGTTTTTTGATTTCTTTTTCTTTGTAAGGAGGCATTAATCAAAAGATTGGTTAGATTGCGAAGAAATTTCAATCATCCTTTCATATTCTTCAGCATTTAAATCGTTATAATAAAAGTTAACTGGATTTATTTTTTTTCCGTCTTTGTGTACTTCATAATGAAGGTGTGGTGCAACGGACTTACCAGTGTTGCCAACAAAACCAATTACATCACCTCTGCTCACCTTTTGGTTTCTTTTAACTGAAGTTTTTGACATATGTGCGTATAAAGTTTTATATCCAAAGCCATGGTCAATAACAACATGATTTCCATAGCCACGCTTACTTTTACTAACTTTAAAAACTTTACCATCACCAGTGGCATAAATGGGTGTTCCTTTTTTAGCTGAAAAATCCATCCCTGCGTGAAATTTTCTGGTTTTATAAATAGGATCAATTCTGTATCCAAATCCACTAGCCATTCTACTTAAGTCCTTGTTGGATAAAGGTTGAATAGCAGGTATTGATGACAACATTTTATTTTTGTCTTTGGTTAACTCAATTATTTGGTCAAAAGATTTTGATTGAACATAAAGTTGTTTTTTTAAAATATCAAATTTATTTTCTAGCTCTTTTAAGAGCTCAGTATTAGAAAAACCCTCTAGATATTTATATTTGTTAACACCACCAAATCCAGCTTTTCGTATTTCTGTTGGTATAGGATTAGCTTCAAAGATTTCTCTGTAAATATTATCATCTCGTCTTTGAATGTCATCGAGAACAGTCTCTATATCTTGCAATTTGCTTTCAAATTTCTGATAATTTGATGTCAAGAAATTAATTTCTGATTTTAATTTTTTTTCTTTTGGACTGTCGAAGAAGCTATAAAAAACAAAAAAGCTGAGTGAAGTTATTATTAAAGCAGAAAGTATATAAACAAGAAGATTTTGAATCTTCTGCTTAAAAGTCAGATTAATTTCTTTATAACTAAGTGACTTTTTATCGTAATAATACTTTACTTTGGTCATAATTTGCAAATTTACTAATTTGGTCAAGAATAACGAATATTATCTCTTTTATAAACTTAAATGCAAACAACAAATTCAATAAGAGAAAGCTTTATCAGTTTTTTTGAAAAAAAATCTCATAAACAAGCTAACTCATCATCTGTTATAAGTAAAGATGACCCAAGTTTGATGTTTGTAAATGCTGGAATGAACCAGTTTAAAGATATCTTTCTTGGTTATCAGAAGCCTGACTTTAAAAGAGTTGTCAACTCTCAAAAATGTTTAAGAGTTTCAGGTAAACACAATGATTTAGATCAAGTCGGTCATGATACATATCATCATACCTTTTTTGAAATGCTTGGAAATTGGTCTTTCGGTGACTATGGCAAAGAAAAAGCTATTGAATATGCTTGGGAGTTTCTTGTTAAAATATGTGGATTAGAAAAGTCAAGAATTTATGTTACCGTGTTCAACGGAAATAAAGAAGATAATATTTCTAAAGACGAAGAGACTTTTAATTTATGGAAAAGTTACTTGCCTGATGATAATATCTTATATTTTGATAAAGATGATAATTTTTGGGAAATGGGGGATACAGGTCCTTGTGGCCCTAGTACTGAAATTCATTATGATAACAGAAATATTTCTGAAATTAATAAAATAAGTGGTAGAGAAATAGTTAATAAAAATCATCCAGAGGTTATAGAAATATGGAATATTGTATTTATAAATTATAATCGATCTCTAGCAGGTAAACTTTCTGATTTATCAACTTTGTACATAGATACTGGTATGGGGCTTGAGAGATTAGCTATGATTATGCAGAAAAAAAAGTCTAATTATGATATTGATATTTTTCAATCTATAATTAGGAAAATTACCGATGATTACAAATTAAACTATGGAAGCGAAAAAAAAATAGATATTGCCCTAAGAGTTATAGCTGATCATGCAAGAGCTGCTGTATTCTCAATTTCAGATGGATTAATTCCTTCAAACAATAAATCAGGGTATGTTATTAGAAGAATTATTAGAAGAGCATCAAGATATGCTTATACAGATCTTGAAATAAAAGAACCTTGTATTTTTAAATTAGTAGATACTATTGCAAAAATATATTCAACAACCTACAATGAAATTGGTGAAAATTTAGAAATGATTAAGAATTTAATCTTATCTGAAGAAAAGATGTTTCTCAAAACCTTATCTCTTGGGCTAAAAAGAATAAATAAATATTTCACTGATAAAACAAATATTTCCGGAGATCAAATTTTCGAATTATATGATACGTATGGGTTTCCATATGATTTAACAAAGGATATATTAATAGAAAAGGGATTAGTTCCTGATGAAAAAAACTTTAAAAAGGCACTAGATATTCAAAAAAATAGATCAAGATCTGTTGGGAAGACTATCATCGGTGATTGGACAGTAGTTTCTGATATGAAAAGCTCTGGCTTTATTGGTTATGATATACTTGAAATGACTGTGAGAATTATTAGATATAGACAAGTAGAAAAAGCCAATAAAAAAATATTTCAAATAGTTCTGGATCAAACACCTTTTTATCCTGAATCAGGAGGGCAAGTAGCTGATAAAGGGGTAATAAAGAATAAAACTGAAAAAATAAAAATATTAGATGTAAAAAAAGAAAATAATATTGTAGTTCATGATGTAGATCAACTTCCTGAAGATCTTGCAAAGGAACTTGTAGCAAGTGTGAACATTGAACGAAGACATTTAATTTCTATAAATCATACTGCAACACATATTTTACATAATGTTTTAAGAAAAAACATAGGAGTTCATGTACAGCAAAAAGGCTCTTTTTTAGATGAAAATTATTTACGTTTTGACTTTAGTAATAATGATAGTATTTCAAAAGATGATTTATTAGATATTGAAAATTCTGTTAATGATATAATTTATAAAAATTATACGATAAAAATTGAAGAGATTGACTTAAAAGAGGCTAAAGATAGAGGTGCTATAATGTTGTTTGAAGAAAAATATCAAGATAAAGTCAGGGTAGTATCTTTTCATGATTCAGTAGAGCTTTGCGGAGGTACTCATGTAAAATCAACATCTGAAATTGGATTATTAAAAATAGTGAAAGAAACTTCTGTTTCATCTGGCATCAGAAGAATTGAAGCCATCACTAGTAAAGCTGCTTTTAATTTTCTGAACCAAATTGAATCAAGCTCTAAAAAAATTACAGAATTTATAAAGGAGAAAAATTTTGATCTAGCTGTAGATAAAATGATTTATAATTATAGTTCAAATCATAAGCAGTTAATTGAGGTGAAATCAAGTTTGATTCGACACAAGTTTGAATCAAAAATTAACTCTCTCAGTGATGATTTAATAGTTGTGAGTGAGCTTGATTTTGTAAATGTTAAAGATTTAAAACAATTAGGTCCAATTTTATTTAATAAAAATCTCGACAATGAAATAATTTTATTTTTTGTTAAAGACAATGACAAGTATTCAATAATGATATATGTTCCAAAGAAATATCAAACGAAATTTCAGGCGGACATATTAATTAAAAAACTAACAAAAAAGTTTGGTGGAGGAGGGGGAGGTAATAAATCTATTGCTTTTGCTGGAGGATTGTCCAGAATTTCAGAAAAAATTATTATTGATTTCTTAAAGAAATAAAAAAACCACTATTTCTAGTGGTTTTTTTTAGTTTATATGAACTTTGGATTTAGAATCTCAAAGAGAATCCAATTTTAAATTCTCCATCTTCATCACTGTCGTCAGCCAAATTCATAGAGTAGTTTGGTTCTATGTATATCATGTTCCATACATTAAATCCATAACCTACACCTACAACCACATTATCAGTAGAGTTTTCAGTAGGCATTTGAAGTTGTACGTATAAATCATCGCTAACTAGGTATCTACCCATGATATCGAAATCATCACCATTGCTAATCCCACCTACTACAAATTTGTCAGTTACCATGTATCCGACACCCATGTTTTTTGTGAATTTGTCTACAGTTTCTTCTTGGTCATTATCAAAAGTACCAACGACCATTATTTGAGCTGAGGCAAATATTGTCGCAAATGCAAAAATTGCTGAAAGTAAAAATTTTTTCATTTTAAAATATATTGGTTAATATCGAGCGCAAGATAGTAATTATACTTGTCTAAGAGCGCATTATTTCTTGTTTTTTTTAACATATTATTGTTAGTCACAAAAAAAAAGGCTACTAGAAGTAGCCTTTTTTTAAATGTTTATTGATGTAATTACGGAGTAATTGTTAATGTTACATAAGTATATGTATCATCTGCATCCATACCCATATCATCAGTAATTAATGTAACACCTAGAGATGCGTTATCATTGAAACTGTAACCTAAATTGATTTCAGTTGCTGATCTCTCATAGTCATCATCATTATTGTCTGAAATTGTGTGTAAAGCTGCACCTAAAGAAACGCTACCCATATCATAGTTTAGACCGATAGTTAAATCGTCCATTCCAGATGCTAAGTAACCTAAGTTTCCTGTTACATCCCAACTTCCGTCCATGTTAGTACCTGCCATACCGAAGTCACCATCGTTGTCTTCATCGTAAGACGTTTGCGATACCATTACAGACATATCGTCGTTTATTGAGTAAGTAAGTCCGAACATGTTCATTTTGTCACCCTCATAGTCAGAGTTGATTGACGCCATGATGTTAGCACCAGCGACTTCACCTGAAAGATCGATGCCCATAGCAGCATCTGAATCGTCAGCGTCACCTAATTGCTTATCCATGTAAAGTACATTTACATCAAAACCACTAAAGTTACCAGCTACGTTAACCCATGTCCTAGAGTAATCTTCATTACCAGTCATGTCACCGTTTACGTTAGCATAACCTAATGATGCAGATACTGCATCTAAGTTAAAGTCAAACTTCATACCGTCCCATGTAGTTCTGTCATTACCCCAGTCATTTGTTGACATAAGTGCACCAGAACCATAGTTAAGCGCTTGACGTCCGATAGTTAAATTAGCAAAACCCATTAAATCAGTAGAACCGTAAGCTTCATAAATTGTAGCTGTTGGGTCTCCATCTACACCTAAAGTATAGTTGAAGTCATTACTCATATAGATTCCCCAATTAGAACCACCGAAAGTTACACCTGTAGTAACTCTTTGGTTAGTTAATTGTCTGTCATTATCACCACTCATATCTATTCTTGTTCTAGACTCAACGTTGATGTCTTGAGCAAAAGATACAGTAGTTAAAAGTCCTAAAGCAATGCTTAAGACGTTACGTAAAACTTTTGTCATAATTATAATTTTTATTAGTTAATACGGCGCAAAGATAAACTTCTCAATTAACATGAACAAAATATTAACACACCTTTTTTAACATTTATTTGTGTAAATAAGAGTTATATGCCACATTATCAACTACTTATCTATTATAAAAATTATGTGAAAAACCACTTATTTTCATTAAAAAAACCCACTTTTTGGGCTTTTTTAATGAAAATTGAAAGATTTGACCTGACGATATGAAACTATAGTTTGTTAACTAAAAACGTCCTTCAAATTTTCGAAGAAGTTCTTCTCGTTCTTTTTTGGTGCAGGAGAAAAATTTTTATCTTTAAGGTTTTTTTCAAAAAACTTTGTTTGATCTTTTGATAATTTTTTTGGAGTCCATATGTTCAAATGAACAAGTAAGTCACCATTTCCATAATTATTTACGCTCGGTAATCCTTTGCCTTTAAGTCTTAAGATTTTTCCACTTTGAATTCCAGAATCTATCTTAATTCTTACTGTACTATCTATTGTTTCAATTTCTTTTGATGTTCCTAAAACGGCCTCACTAATACTGATAAATTCTTCACAGTGAATGTTTTGCCCATCTCTAATGAATTTATCATGTTCTTCCTCAGAAATAAGTACTAGCATATCTCCATTTATCCCGTCAAATGGAGCAGCATTACCTTTACCACTTACTTTTAGTTGCATCCCGTCTTCAACTCCTGCAGGAATATTAATCTCGACAGTTTCACTTTTTTTAATCTGACCATTGTGATCTGCTCCAGCTGGCTTATTGTCTATAACTTTGCCTATACCATTGCAATTGTTGCAAGTTGTTGAGGTTTGCATTTGACCCAATATTGTGTTGCTGACCCTTGTAACTTGGCCTGAGCCATTACAAGCAGGGCAAGTTTTAAAGGATACATTTTCAGCATTTACTAGTCTGTCAACTTTGATTTTTTTCTTAACGCCACTATTGATTTCATTGAGACCTAATTTTATTCTGATTCTCAAATTGGAACCTTTGATTACTCTTTTACCTCTACTAGAGCTACCACCAAAAAAAGAATCAAATGGAGACCCGCCTCCAAAAATATCTCCAAATTGGCTAAATATATCATCCATGCTCATTCCTCCACCAAAGCCTCCAGCTCCTCCCATTCCTGCATGTCCAAATTGATCATATCTCTGCTTTTTTTCAGCGTTACTTAATACTTCATAAGCTTCAGCAGCCTCTTTAAACTTTTCTTCAGCTTTCTTATCATTTGGATTTTTGTCAGGATGATATTTAATTGCAAGCTTTCTGTAAGCTTTTTTGATTTCACTTGCGCTAGCAGATTTTGAAACACCTAACACATCATAATAGTCTCTTTTACTCATATTACTTTCCTATAACAACCTTTGTAAATCTGATAACTTTATTTCCCATTTTGTAACCTTTTTCAATTACATCAATAATTTTTCCTGAATCTTTTTTGCTTTTGGCAGGTATACTAGTTATTGCTTCATGAAAATCTGTGTCCAAACTTTCGCCAATTGGATTTTTTATTTCAACCAACCCTTTCTTTTCCATTTCTGACTTCATTTTCTTTAAAATTAGTGAAACCCCATGATCTTCTTCATAATTGTTTGATTTTATACATCTTTCAAGATCGTCAATTACTGATACAAGAGATATCATAATATCATGACCTGCTGTTGTGTATAATTCGACTCTTTCTTTTGTAGTTCTTTTTCTGTAATTGTCAAATTCAGCAAAGAGTCTCAGATATCTATCTTTTTCCTCAGCTAATTGTTCTTTTAATGTTAATTTTTTTTGTGTTACCTTCTTTTCGCTTTTCTTTTTCTTTGCCATTTATTTTTTATTTAGTTCTAGTGCAAAAACTCTGCCTCATTACTTTAATCAGTCATTTTGTCAGTATTTGTTATCAGTCTATTTTTTTAATCCCTCTAAAAATCTGTGTAGTCTTGCTCCTTTCAAATTTTTTGCCAGTATTTTACCATCTTTATCAATGATTAAATTTGTTGGAATACTTCTTATAGAATATAGTCGAGCACCTTTAGACTGCCAGCCACCTAAATCTGAAACATGAAATTCCCAATTTAATCTGTCTTTAAGTATCGCTTCTTGCCAGCTTTTTTTTGACTTATCTAATGAAACACTGTATATTTCAAACTTTTCTCCATGTTTAAAAGAGGTGTTTTTATATTTTTCATATGCATTAACAATGTTAGGGTTTTCAATCCGACAGGGTTTACACCAAGATGCCCAAAAATCAATTAGTACTATTTTCCCTCTGAGGCTAGATAAGCTCATCATTTTTCCGTCTGGGTTTTTGTATTTTAGCTCGGGCGCAAGATTACCAATATTAGTACCAACAACTTGAGAGTTGCAGAATTGAACTACAAAGAAAATACTGAAAATAAGAAGGCTTACCTTTTTCATCTAACTATCAATTCTACTGATTTTTGCTCCTAATTGATTTAATCTGATATCGATATCCTCATAACCTCTGTCTATTTGTTCTACGTTATGAATAATACTTGTTCCTTTTGCAGATAATGCAGCAATGAGTAATGCTACACCTGCTCTTATGTCTGGAGATGTCATTACTGTGCCTTTGAGTTTAGATTTTTGTTCAAGTCCAATCACTGTAGCTCTATGTGGATCACATAAAATGATTTTCGCGCCCATTTCTATAAGTTTATCAACAAAAAAGAGTCTCGATTCAAACATTTTTTGGTGTATTAAAACCGAACCTTTAGCCTGAGTGGCTACAACAAGGATGATGCTAATTAAATCAGGTGTAAATCCAGGCCATGGGGCGTCAGAGATTGTTAGAATAGAACCATCAATAAAATTTTCAACTTCATAGCTGTTTTGCTTGTTTACTAAAATATCATCACCACTTATTTCTAAATTAATTCCTAATTTTTTGAACACAGAAGGAATAATTCCAAGATTTTTTACACTCACATCTTTAATTCTCAGTTGAGATTTAGTTATGGCTGCAAGTCCAATAAATGAACCTATTTCAATCATATCTGGTAAAATTTTATGTGTACAACCATTCAACTTATTAACTCCAACAATAGTTAATAGATTAGAGCCTATTCCACTGATTTTTGCTCCCATATTATTTAGCATCTTGCATAATTGCTGTAGATATGGTTCACAAGCTGCATTATATATTTTGGTAGTTCCTTCACAAAGCACTGAGGCCATCAAAATATTGGCTGTTCCTGTTACTGAAGCCTCATCTAAAAGAATCTCATTACCTTTTATTTTTGAAGCCTTAACACTGTAGAATTTTTTCTCATCATCATACGAGAATTTTGCGCCTAATTTTTCGAAACCAATAAAGTGCGTATCTAATCTTCTTCTACCTATTTTATCGCCACCAGGGCGAGGAATATATGCTTTCTGAAATCTTGCTAATAGTGGCCCCATTATCATAATGGATCCTCTAATTTTTGTGCTAAGTGCATAAAACTCATCTGACTGCATAAAATTGAGATTTACCTTTTCAGATTTAAACTCAAAATCATTTCTATTAAGTTGATTAACCTCAACACCAAATTTTTTGATTAGATCAATTAAGACACGAATATCTCTAATATCAGGAATATTTTTAATAGTAATTTTTTCGTCAGTTAGAAGAACAGCACAAATTATTTGTAGAGCTTCGTTCTTGGCACCTTGGGGAGTTATAGTGCCACTCAGACTTGTTCCACCATGGATTTTAAAAGAATTCATTTTCTCTTTTTAAATTTCTTTTTGTAAATCGGTTTTTTGTTTTTGTTTACAGATTTTGATTCAATAAAATCAAAATCTTCAGGAACAGACAGTTGCCCCTTAGAAAGAATCTTTAAGTGAGACAAGATAGTTTTGTTATCAACTGAATCTTTGTTAAAAGAAAGGTATGCCTTTTTCATATGGTTGGCAGTCATACATACTATTGATTGTTTTTCTTTTTCATCAGTTGTTTCAACAGCTTTTTTTATCATCTTTTCAATAGATAGCCCATAAAACGAAAATTGAATATTTCTGATTGGATATGATAATTTTTTTGGTTTTTCAGCAAGCTTTTCCATTTCAGGTAAAGGATACTTACAATCCACATCTAATTTGAAATCAGAGATTATGTGAATTTGGTTCCAATATTTTTTTTCAGCTTCCTCAATATTTTTTTGAGGTACATTGTTTGACTGAACTAAAAAACTTACAATTGCTTTTGCACACTTAGTTCTTTCTTCCTTTGAACTTATTGTCATTGCATGCTGAACCATTTTTTGAATATGCCTTCCGTATTCAGGCTTGGTGAGTTTTTCTCTTGTTGTATTATATTGCATGAATGCAAATGTAGTTATTTTGAAATATTAAAGTCCAATATTCAAACTCAACATGTAATTTCTACCAGCTTGAGGGAAGTAAGCACTCATACTATAACTATTATCACTATTTAAGTTTGTGTAGGGGTCGTCAGCTCTTGGGTCATAACCCTCAGAATAGTATCTGTAAGTCCATGCGTTATTTGCATATAGTTCATCAAAAACATTGTTTACCATTAATGTAATTTTTGAATTAGAAAAATTAAAAAAATTGATATTGTAACTTAAAATCAAGTTGTTTACAAAATAATCATCTAATTTTCTTTCATCTGATGAAGTATTGTCAATGAATTGCTCTCCAACATATTTTGAATTTAATGCAATTTGTATTCCATTATTAAATTTTTTTTCAAATGTTGAAGAATATACGATGTTTGGAGAAAATGCTAAATCTACATTTTCGTGAGTAACAATAGTTTGTTCATATGGTGGATCCCAATTGTCGACATATTCATCATATCTAGTAATTTTGTTATCACTAATTGATAAAGAGCCATTAAAAAGAAATCCATTTCCAAAATTAGATATACCTGTAATTTCAACTCCAGTTCTGTAGGATTCATCTACATTTGTTCTAATATAAGCACCTACATCATTCAGTTTGCCAGTATTAACGAGTTGATCTTCGTAATACATAAAATATCCGTTAATAGAAATCATTGAAATAGAGTTTTTGATTTCATACCCAAGTTCAACATTATAAAGTTTTTCACTTTTTGGATATTTGTTGTATTCACTGTCAACATAGTCATTTCTGCTAGGCTCTTTTTCTGCTTTTCCAAAATATAAATAAGTTCTTTTGTAACTGTTATCAAAGTTGATTCCAATTTTGGGATTCAAAAAATTAAGCTTTTGATTTAGTATTGTTAATGTTGTATTATCCTCGTCAAAGCCTTCAAAATCATAAGAAATATTTCTTGATTGAACATCGACAAAAATGCTTATACTTTGATTAAATTCATAATTGATTTTTGCATACACATTATTATCTGTTTTTGTTGATTTATTGTTGTAGTATCTGTGTGGATATAAACCATCAGACATAAACTGAGACCAGATTACATTTCCAAAATGTTTTCCTCTGTAAATATTATAACTGCCGCCTAAAATGAATTTAGCTTTATCTAATGAGTTTTCAAATGAATATATAGCACCTGTAAAATTATTATCTAGCCACTTTCTTCTGACCAAATTAGTAGTTGAAACGGTATCGTTTCCAAAGTATAAATCTGATAAGCCGTAGTCTGATAAACTTTCATTTAATTTTTCTTGCTCGTAATAGCCTTCACCTAAAGTATGGTGAGCAGAAAAATTAAAATATCTGCCTTTATTTAGTTGTTTTTTGTAGTGTAGTTGATAATGGTCTTGAGTGTAGTTGTCAATTTCATTTTTGTAAGTGTAGTAATTATATTTTCTTAAAGAATCATTTTTCAAATAATTTTCTGGAACACCGTACCATGCTTGATAAGTAACTTCATTTCCTTTAAAGTTTATAATGTTAAAGATTTCATTATCTCCAACATAGTTTGCAGAAAGATAATAGGATTGCAAGTCTGCGGTAGCTCTATCAATATATCCGTCAGAATTCACTTTTGATATTCTACCGTCAAAAGAAAACCCCTTCATATTACCAGTTCCAAAGCTTGCACTTCTTTTAAAAGTATTAAATGATCCAATTGTATTTCTTGAGTTAAAATATGGTAATGGGTTAATTGTGTTTGTTTTTAAATTAATTGTTCCACCAAAGGCTGAAGCTCCGTTTGTTGAAGTTCCTACTCCTCTTTGAATTTGTATTTCGTCAACTGAGCTAACTAAATCAGGCATATTTACCCACCAAACACCCTGACTTTCAGAGTCATTTATTGGGATACCATTTATAGTAACATTTATTCTTGTTTGATCACTTCCTCTTAATCTGAAATTTGTATAGCCGATACCTGTTCCAGCATCTGATGAGCTTACAATCGAGGGAGTGTTTTTTATTACATAAGGAATGTCTTTACCAAAATTAATTTTATCAATTTCAATTTTTTTAATGTTAGTGAAAGAAATAGGGGTTTTTTTGTCTGCTAGTGATGCATTTATTTCAATCTCTTTCAGCAGACGATTTATTTTAATTGTGTCATTTTGGATTTGGGCATAATTTATGTTACTGACTAAAAACAA
>MDTB01066306.1_pt1 | contig 15474 bp, 9 predicted proteins | sample 811161 | NCBI WGS metagenome assembly MDTB01 (sample SAMN05326650, study PRJNA326480) | marine metagenome | isolation source: seawater | place: Mediterranean Sea | collected 2009 | reverse complement strand
GTCGTCGGATGCCACGATCACGTCACCGCGTGAGGCATCAATTTCGGTATCGAGTGTCAATGTGATCGCTTGTCCAGCTTCCGCTCTCTGCAATTGATCTTCGAATAAAATGATGTCTTTGATCTTTGCGGTTGAACCAGAGGGCATAACCCGTATCGACTGGCCGACCTCGACTGTTCCTGATTCAATCGTCCCTGAAAATCCGCGAAAATCGAGATTAGGTCGATTGACCCACTGAACCGGGAATCGGAGTGGCTGATTGAGTCGAGTCAGTCTCGGATCCACAGTCTCTAGGAGCCCTAAAAGCGTGGGTCCCTGATACCAATGCATGTGGCTCGACCGTTTAATGATGTTGTCACCTTTGAGGGCGGACATCGGTATCGCGGTGATCTCGTTAAATTGAAGCTGCGATGCCATGTTGGTGTAGTCATCTAAGATCCGCGAAAATGTTTCCTGGCTGTAGTCAACCAGGTCCATTTTGTTGATTGCGATGACAACTTTTTTTATCCCCAATGCCGAACAGATCATAGAATGTCGTCGTGTTTGAGGTAGCACCCCTTCGCGCGTATCGATGAGGATCACAGCCAAGTCAGCGGTCGATGCGCCAGTGATCATGTTACGTGTGTATTGTTCGTGGCCAGGCGTATCAGCGACGATGAATTTGCGACGATCTGTCGCGAAATATCGGTAAGCGACATCGATCGTGATGCCCTGCTCACGTTCAGACGTGAGCCCATCAACGAGCAGCGCGAAGTCGATCTCTCCTCCCTGGGTTCCCATCTTCTTAGAGTCGTGTTGGAGAGAAGCAACTTGATCCTCAAAAATCATTTGTGCTTCGTAGAGCATGCGGCCAATGAGCGTGCTTTTCCCATCATCCACGCTGCCACAAGTGATGAAACGAAGCGTATCGAGGCTCGCTTGCTCGTTGAGGTACTGATTGACTCGTTCGACCGCACTGACCTGAGTGTTCATCAGAAGTACCCCTCTTGTTTTTTCTTCTCCATCGAGGCGTTAGAATCGGTATCAATCGCACGACCCTGACGTTCACTCGACCGCGCACTTAAAAGTTCAAGTACGATGCTTGCAAGATCGTCAGCCTCCGATTCGATGGCTCCAGTTAACGGATAGCATCCAAGCGTTCTAAAACGAATTTTCTTGAGGTGGATTTTTTCATCAGGATGTAGCGGTAATCGGTCATCATCAACCATTATCAACATCCCATCTCTCTCAATCACTGGGCGCTCGGCGGCAAAGTACAATGGAACAATTGGGATCTGTTCTCGATAGATGTATTGCCAGATGTCGAGCTCGGTCCAGTTTGAGATCGGAAAGACGCGAATCGACTCATCTCCATTCTTTTTGCCGTTGTATAGATTCCATAGCTCGGGGCGCTGGTTTTTGGGATCCCATCGGTGTGAAGCGGTTCTAAATGAAAATACACGCTCTTTAGCTCGGCTCTTTTCTTCGTCTCGTCTTGCGCCACCAAAGGCAACGTCAAACTTATAGTGATCCAAAGCCTGCTTAAGGCCTTCGGTTTTCATGACATCGGTGTGAAGAGCAGATCCGTGGTCAAAAGGGTTGATATTCTTATCCACACCCTCGGGGTTGATGTGTACCAACAAGTCCATTCCAGATTCTCGAGCCATGTAATCCCTGAAGGCGTACATCGCTTGAAACTTCCATCGCGTGTCGACATGTAGCATCGGGAACGGAGGTAGACCCGGGTAAAAAGCCTTCCTGGCCAAGTGCAACATCACAGAGGAATCTTTGCCAACCGAATACAGCATCACTGGATTATCAGCCTCAGCCATTACTTCTCTGATGATATGAATAGACTCGGCTTCTAGGCGATCTAAATGTGTCATTCCAGGCTGAGCTTTGGGTTTATGAGAGAGATTCGCTGTTTTTAAAATCTCCCCATAGCCATGCGAATAGACCTCGAGTGAGATAGAGATCGATCGTTCTTTGTGTTTGATGAGCAGTTGGCCTCGGTTGGCTTTAATTAATGCTCGCATGCTGGCTACGATAGGGCCTGACGGAATAACCACGACATGCTTCTGTTCGAAATTACAGAGGCACGTTATAGCTTCCTGTAGGGCGCGGGCCGGATCTTGGGTCCCATTCAGTCGAATCCATCGACGGCCGCCCCTCGCATCATTGAGAGCAAGAACGTTGGTTTTATTATCAATTTTTAATAGCTGAGCGAAAAGAATGAGTTTCCGTTTCCTACGGGCGGACTGGAGCAGTTGATCGAGAACCATCCGTTTGGGGGAACGCCCATGCTCATCTGTAATCGTCGTGTTGGTGAGTGGCTCGAACCAAATCGAACTACCTTGAATTGTGCGTTCGGTCGCTTTGAGCGTGGCGTCAGTTGTATCAGGATCTAAGTACTCTGAAATCCGACGGGTAGTCCAAACTGTTTCCTTTGGAAGTCCCTCAAGAAAAGCAACAATTCTGTCTCTATTTTCCATAAGCAAAAAAAAACATCTTCTAGAACTAAAAACTCTTTGTATTATCGTACTAATTTTACAAAGATTGAATTTCGCGACATTAGAAGCAGATGTCAAGAGGCAGTCGTCCTGGTAATTAATCGATACTCTCAAGCACCCTCGAGCATGCCTAGTAGCTTTGGATTAAATTCCACGAAAATGAATTCCCGATTAAGTACGCATACAGGAAGAATAAGATTTATCGATCTCGCTAGATAATCGGCAATGGCGCCAACCTTTAATTCCTCAGCTTTCGACAATGTGACTATGGTTCTAGTACATGAGATCAGTTGACGTAACCAGAGACGTAGCCAATGACAGTTATCCCAAAGGCGAATCACCGAGGAGCCATGAATACAAAAAAAGAGTTTTCGGAGACGCCCCCAGCCTGATAATTGAGCGATGAAGCTTATTGTTCAACATACTTCGGCAATGTGACGAAAGGGTGAGTTGCATCAATAATCAATTTTGACCGGAAGAATCCTAGCTTGCTCCAAGATCGACCCATCAACTGATACCACGTCATACAACTCAGCCAGTATCCTTGAAGACCAGTGACTACAGTAGATTCAGAGATCTAGGTCAGACCAGGCGATGCTAGACTATTCGCACTCATTCAAGACGTGCATTTTTTTGCGATTGGGTGATACCCCCGCCCAGTAAATAAGGAATGAAATTTTCCGAGGCGGATGCCCATTTCAATACGATAAACCGTGAACAAATCGAGCCAAACTCAACGAGGATTATCTATCTTGATTTCAACCTATACCAACACACGGTTTATCTTCTATTTTTGCCGGATCGCTGGTTACTCCATGGTCAGTTACAGGCACGCTGATCACAATAGAAAAAGTATCGCTTAAGCGGCGATGGTGGCATAAAATTTGCTGAATTAAACTTGGCGTCAATAGTCCGACAACACGGTGAGAGAGAATGCTTGAAGGAAAAACGGTATTAGTTACTGGTGGCACAGGTTCATTTGGTCAAAGGTTTTGCGAAAAAATCCTTAATGCGTACCCAGGTATTAAAAAACTCATCGTCTTTAGCCGTGATGAATTAAAACAATATCAAATGGCCAATCGAAATGTGTTCGACGGACACCCGAAATTAAGATTCTTCTTAGGCGATGTTCGCGATGGAGACCGTTTACGGCGTGCATTTGAGGAAGTTGATATCGTTGTACACGCAGCGGCGTTGAAACAGGTCCCGGCCGCTGAGTACAACCCTTTTGAGTTTATAAAAACCAACGTCCTAGGCGCCCAAAACGTGGTAGAGGCCTGTTTTGATACAAACGTTCAAAGTCTGGTAGCACTTTCAACCGATAAAGCCAGCTCTCCAATAAATCTCTACGGTGCAACGAAGCTGTGTTCTGATAAGTTAATTATTGCCTCCAACGAAATAAGAGGCTCACGTGACTTCAAAGCCAGCATTGTTCGATACGGTAATGTTATGGGATCACGGGGGTCGGTCATCCCATTTTTTCTGAAGTTGAGGGAAACGGGTACGCTGCCAATAACAGACCAACGGATGACAAGATTCAACATCTCGCTGGATGATGGAGTCGAAATGGTCCTCTGGAGCCTGGCCAATGCAGTCGGTGGAGAGATATTTGTCCCTAAAATTCCGTCATACAACATTATGGATTTAGCTACCGCCATCGGTCCTGAGTGTCGAAAGATACTTGTTGGTATCCGCCCCGGAGAGAAATTGCATGAAGAAATGATCTGCGCTGCAGATTCTCCAAGAACTGTTGAAATGCAAAACTATTACGCAATCCTGCCTGAAACTGAAAGATTCTCCCTCGACTGGTACTGCAGTGCGCTTGGAGCAGAGCCCGTGAGCGATGGATTTTGTTACGCGAGCGATACAAATCCGCATTTCCTAAGTGAGGACGAACTTAGGGACTTGGCTATCAGCCTAGAGGGCGAAGACTCGTGATCAACTACAGTGAACCAAGTATCGATGACGCTGATATTTCAAAGGTGACTGAGTCATTGATGTCTCCTATTCTAACGCAGGGTTGTAGTCTCGATGAATTTGAAGAAAGGATAAGAGCGACAACGCAGAGTTCCGGCTGTTGCGTCGTATCCAATGCGACTGCCGCTCTCCATTTGACCTGCAGGGCATTGGGCTTTGATTCCAATGCACTTGCGTGGGTGCCGGCAATCACTTTTGTGTCTACCGCAAACGCGGCGAGATTTTGCGGATCCAATGTCGAATTCATAGATGTAGATCCAGCAACGGCTAATATCTGTTGCACTGCCTTAGAAAAGCAACTTATCTCAGCGAAGGCGGATGGACGGTTACCAGATTATCTTTTCATCGTTCACATGGCCGGTACGCCGTGCGATTTGGATCGCATTTTTCAATTATGTCAGCAGTACAGCGTAAAAATAATTGAAGATGCATCTCATGCATTCGGGGCTCACTACTTTGAAAGACCGATCGGTTCCTTCGCTCAGATAGAGGCTACAATTTTTAGTTTTCATCCTGTTAAGATGATTACGACAGGAGAAGGAGGGGCCGTTGTTTCACGTCACTCCGACCTGATCAACAAGATTAAAAGACTCCGTAGTCATGGAATCAACAGATCGGAGCAAAAGTACTCCTGGGAATATGACCAGAGTGAGCTCGGGTTCAACTATCGGCTTCCTGAACTGAATTGTGCACTTGGTCTAGCACAGCTAGCAAAGCTAAGCGGATTTATCGAAACACGCAACTCACTATCTTCACTGTACGATCAAAGATTCGACGGAGACAAAATATTTGGGCAGACCGTTACACCTGGTACCGTGTCATCGCGACATCTTTACATTATAAGGTCCCCGTCGATCAAGACGCTCGACCAAAAGCAAATCTTGGTTGACACTCTCGCTTCAGTTGGAATAAGAACCCAGGTCCATTACATCCCTGTATACCGACACTCTTATTACCATACGGCTCGTCAGCACGAGTGCGTGGGAGCAGAAGAATACTATAGGTCCTGTCTAACGCTTCCACTCCACGTCAACCTGGGTACGGATCAAATAAATTTCATCGCGAGCCATGTGAGTCAGGCCATAGATACGTTATGAAGAATCTCGTTCTTGGAACAGCGAATTTTGCTTCTGACTATGGCTTACTGCATGAGACAGGTCCTGACGAAACTGCTATCGAACAGATAATAGGGACGTTTTTCGATGCTGGACAAACACTCATAGATACTGCACCCGCATATGGAGCGTCTGAGAAAATTATAGGTCGATTTGCGCCGAATACCGCAAACTACATTTCAAAAGTTCCGTCGATTCCTCTTGACCAAGAGCCAACTCTTTTTATCTCTCAGCTATGCGAAAAGACCCTCTCAAACTTAGCCACCCGATCTCTTTACGGACTATTGCTTCATGATCCTTTGCAGCTTCTACGGCCCAACGCGCAGGCAGTAGCCGATGCTCTTACTGAAATTAAATCACAAGGAATCGCAACAAAAATCGGAGTTTCTGTTTACAACTTTGAGCAGATGAAACTTGCGCTCCGCTATATGAAACCAGATATCGTTCAGGCGCCCGTTAATCTATTAGACCGAACTTTTTGTTCCCCAGAAATATCGGCTCTCGCTGTCGATCAAGGTATCGAATTTCATGCTAGATCTATCTACCTTCAAGGCGTATTGCTGAAAAAACTTAATGAATTACCAATTTTTTTTAGCGAGTGGCAAGAGCAATGGGATGCGATACACCGTTGGGCCAAAGATTACTTTGATAACGATATTCCTCGAGCATGTTTCGAGATAGTTAGGCGGTTCCCACACATTTTTGGGACGGTCATTGGGGTTCGCTCCGAACAAGAGCTTTCGAGAACGCTGGCCTACCTTCAGGAAGCCGACTCTGACCTGCCACTGCCTCCATCTGAAGTGCATGATGAACGCATCATTAACCCTACTTTCTGGCAACGCCCAATATGAAGAATTTAGCAGTAATTCAAGCCCGTATGGGTTCCTCGCGCTTTCCGGGCAAGGTTTTAGCAAGTCTCGGTCAAACCAATGTAATTACTTGGGTCATCGATCGTGTCGGCTTATCAAAAAACATTGACGATATTGTTGTCGCAATACCCAACAACGAGAGCGATGATCAGCTCGCAGAGACCTTAAAGGAACTCGGAGTAAAATACGTAAGAGGCTCCGAACCGGATGTCTTGGGTAGATTTGTGGATGTTGCTGATAATTTTTCGCCAGCTACGATGATTCGAATTACAGCAGACTGCCCGTTTATCGACCCCGAGGTAATTGATCAATGTATCGACGAATTTTACGCGCGTAACCTCGACTACTGCTCCAACGTGGCGCCGCCAACCTTTCCTGACGGCATGGACGTCGAGGTTTTCTCTACTGACGCGCTGTATCAAATAAGTTCAATTGCAAAGAGCTCCGCTGAACGGGAACACGTGACGTTGGCAATGCGCGAAAGTACTTTATTCAAGATAGGTAACGTTCGTGCGCCCCATGACTGGTCATCGATCCGAATCACCGTCGACACGAGAGAGGATCTATCGACTATAGAACGACTAGTCACACAATTGAAGCCAAACCAGGCATTCACCGCGGCAGATATTGCGAGGCTTCATGCAAGAAATGGGGATACTTGGGAAAACCAACACCTGACCCGTAACTTCGGATTGGAGGTCAATTCCGGTCAGAAGCTATGGCAACGGGCTAAAAATGTCATTCCTGGCGGGAATATGTTGCTGTCAAAACGTTCTGAAATGTTTTTACCTGATCGATGGCCGACCTATTTTGATAAAGCAAAAGGCTGTCATCTGTGGGATTTAGAGGGATCAAAATACCTTGACATGTGTTTGATGGGAGTGGGAACGAATGTTCTAGGTTACGGTAACAAGGCAGTAGATGAAGCCGTCCGAAAAACCGTAGCAAAAGGTAATCTCTCTACACTTAATTGCCCAGAAGAAGTTGTTCTAGCAGAACGCTTGGTTGAGTTACATCCATGGAGTGGAATGGTGCGGCTAGCGAGAACAGGCGGGGAAGCAAATGCAATGTCTGTTAGGATCGCTCGATCTGCATCCGGCAAAGATCATGTAGCCGTATGTGGCTATCACGGTTGGCATGATTGGTATCTGTCGGCCAACCTCGGAGCAACCGACAATCTAGACGGACACATTCTCCCCGGCTTAAGTACCAGTGGCGTTCCACAAAATCTAAGGAACACTGTTCACCCTTTCACCTATGGAGACATTGATCGCCTTACAGAGCTTGTCGATAGCTTCCAAATTGGAACCATAAAAATGGAGGTTCAGAGAAGCACCAAACCAGACGTTGCTTTCTTGAAACGGATCCGAGAGATAGCTGACGCGAATGGGATTGTACTGATCTTTGACGAGTGCACATCCGGATTCCGTGAGGCCTTTGGTGGTCTCCATCTGAACCTAGGGGTCCGTCCGGATATTTGTATCCTAGGTAAAACACTCGGAAATGGATACGCGATTACCGCTGTTTTAGGCACCACAGAAGTGATGATGTATGCACAGAACAGCTTCATCAGCAGCACATTCTGGACCGAACGTATCGGTCCCTCTGCTGCCTTAGCTACGCTAGATGAGATGGAACAAACAAAGTCCTGGCAGACGATCTCTTCGATCGGCGGTCAAATAAAAAGGACATGGCGAGCTCTCGCTGAGAAAAATAAGCTGAACATCACAATTGGTGGCCTAGATGCCTTAGCAAACTTTAGCTTTGAGACAGAAAACACAGTATTCAAAACATTTATTACGCAAGAAATGCTTAAATCGAAAATCCTAGCTTCAAACGCCGTTTACTCGTGTATCGAACACAAGCAATCGGACTTAGACCGTTACTTTAACGAGCTTGATTCCATATTCCACTCAATTAACCTGAATCGTGACCCAGGAAAATTGAGGACGCTCTTGGACGGACCGCTCTGTCACGACGGCTTTAAGAGACTAAACTAGTTGCCTAGAAAAAAAATATTTATAAGGTGTGATTCGTCCGACAAGATCGGAATGGGGCACTTAATGAGAACACTGACACTCGCTCAAGCGATAGCGCGTGAAGATTTCGATTGCGAGTTCTTATGTCGCGACCTGCCGGGAAACAATAACGAAAAAATAAAAAAAACCGGATTCGTATGCCACGAAATCAAGAATCAACACCTGCGATCTGAATCAAGCCTCCTGCCGTGGATCAAGGAAAAAACGAATGGCACTGTTCAGCCGACAATACTGGTTGACAATTACAACGTAGACAAAGCATGGGAGGTTTCGGCGAGATCAATATTTGATCGCATCATCACTATCGACGATCTGGCTGACAGACAATTTGATTGCGACTTAATCATAAACCCAAATCTTAATCGCAGCACTTCTGATTATTCCGGGTTGGCCTCAATGTCGACAAAAATCCTCGCTGGCCCAGCCTATGCCCTTATTCGACAGGAATTCTCTTCGAAGAGAGATCAAAGCATCTTACGAAAACTAAATAATAAAGCGTGTCGGCGAGTACTCATTATCTTTGGCGGCGGCAATACAGCTTCGATCGTCCGACAGACCTTGCTCGCAATACCGCAACGAGTCGTCAACGGTGTGCTTTTTGACGTCGTCATCGGTTCTGCGGTGTCAGACTCAGAGCCATTAATGACAGAGTTCTCTAAAAACAATACGATCAGGTTCCATAAAGATCCTGACTCGGTCGCGGATCTCATGTTCAATGCTGATCTGGCAATAAGCGCGGCGGGGGGCACCGTTCTAGAAAGTTTTTGTATGGGGCTCCCAAGTGTCATTACGTCGATAGCAGAAAATCAGGACGCTATCGCAAACTGGCTACATGGAGAACAGTTGTGCCTGTATTTTTCGCTACAAGAACCCGACTCTCTGAAACAATGTTTGGACACAAGTCTCGAAAATCCCAACGGTCTAAAGGTACTGTGCGAAAAAACCAGTGCGTTAGTCGACGGCCGAGGAAGAGAACGAGTCGCCGCGTCAATTAAAACTCTCTTATCTCAAGAGATTGGTGTTTAAAAAATGAAAGGCAATCAACTGCTAGAACTGGTGGAACCAACCGAAAACATGGCGCACCAAATTTTAGAGTGGAGAAATCATCCCGAGATTAGACGGTGGATGATTAACGCCGATGAAATATCGCGAGAAGATCATCTTAACTGGTGGTCTAACACCAATACCGATCCCGGAAAGTACGTATTCGTGTGCCAGGATCATAAGGAGCCACGAGGCATCGTAAATTTCGATCGAGTATCACAACATCAGTTGAGATGGGGCTTTTATAAGCTACCATGGGCACCTAAGGGCACGGGCTATCGTCTGGGTGTTTCTGCTATGACCTATGCATTCTCTTCCTTAAACGCAACCTCTGTTATTGGTGAAGTAGTCCCAACCAATCGCCGGAGCCTTGCGCTACACCACCGGCTTGGATTTGAACCTATCAGAGATAACCAAAGTCCGATGAACGAGACTAAGACGGAAGTGCTACTCAATATTTTGATACTTACAAAACAAAGATGGATGAATCGCGAATGAATGACTCCGAAATTGAGATATCGGGTACTAAAGTAGGGCCATCGCACCCGCCCTATATCATCGCTGAAATCTCTGCTAACCATAATGGTAAAATTGAGAATGCTTTCGAACTCATATCCAAGGCAAAAAGTGCTGGGGCCTCGGCGGTCAAGATTCAGACCTACACTCCCGACACAATCACGATGAATTGTTCCAAACCTGAGTTCCAAATCATGGACGGCTTGTGGAAGGGCCAGACCCTATACGATCTCTATCAATCAGCGTACATGCCATGGGATTGGCAGACGTCTCTATTTCAATTTGCAAAAGAAATTGGGATTACGCTATTCAGCTCGCCGTTCGATTCTACGGCGGTAGATTTCTTAGAAAGCCTAGACGCGCCAGCATACAAAATTGCGTCATTCGAAGCTGTTGACCTGCCACTAATTAGATATGCAGCCTCGACTGGAAAACCGCTAATAATCTCAACAGGGATTGCGAACAAGCAAGAGATCGGCGAGGCGATCGATGCCGCGTTGGGTGCCGGCTGTTCAGATATCGCGATTTTGCATTGCGTAAGTGGATATCCTGCTGCCCCCTCAGACTATAATCTAGCCACCATTCCAGATCTAAGAGCGTCATTTGACGTCATTGTGGGACTCTCAGACCACACCATCTCAAACACAACCGCTATTTCTTCTGTGAGTTTAGGTGCGGCGCTGATCGAGAAGCATTTCACCTTAGATCGGCAAGGCGGCGGACCCGACGACAGCTTTTCGCTTGAGCCGACCGACCTAGAGGAACTTTGTCGAGAAACAAAAATAGCCCACGAGGCTCTGGGATGCATAAACTATGATTTAAAGGAAGGCGAGAAGGAAAATTCAAAGTTCCGGCGGTCTTTGTATTTCACAACCGATCTCAAGAGAGGTCACGTGATCAGCGAAGGTGACGTCAGGAGTATTCGCCCGGGATACGGGCTAGCGCCAAAGTTCCTGGATCAAGTTATGGGAGCCAAGATAAGCGATGACGTATCGGCCGGCACAGCATGCAGCTGGGATCTAATCTCCAAGGCCGATTAATCAAAAAATTATGTTTACTTTATAAAAACGCATTGCTGACCAAGCACAGCCTATTTAAGGCCCCATATCCCATAGACTTGGTCTAGCCGCTCTGCAATTTTTCGCACCACGGCACCTTTGTCCCAGTTCGCCATGCACATAATCTGGTAGATGTTGGGAAACCATGGATGCTGCTTTTGGCCCAGCAACACCCAAGAGTCTTTATCTCCCCACCCGATCGCCGGCACACCAAACATGCCCGCTAAAATCAAATTTGCCGAACCTGTCGCGATCGCCAGGTCGCAACATCCGGTATACATTCCGTTGGCGTAGACATCGTCATAAAAATCCTCGGCCGGGATTAGCACCCTCCCGGTAGCGAGTAACGTCTCACGTTCCTCGTCGCTTAAACCATACTGCAGGCTCACAAAACCGACACCGGGCGGACTTTTCTCAATTAAATTGGCCATCGCAGCGACGTTTAAATAGAGGGACTGACGAGCTGTGGTCAATAGAGAGCTCCGCCATGCGAGCCCGATGATCTTAGTATATTTCTGGGCATACTCACCCAGTAAGGCCTCGCGTTTCTTTTCGGATACGTTAAGGAACCGTCGTTTAGCTCCCTTTATCTGCTCCTCAGAGGAGAAAAAGTGCAGCGGTAACGACCCTGAGGGGATTTGGTAGTCAATTGTGCTGTAGTTGGTATCAGTTTCTGCGCCTACTATCAGTGGACCGTTTTCTCGAACTACCGCCTCGGGGTACCAGGCGCTGACGATTTTTACTAATTTTGGTACCACCTCAATGATCACCTCGTTAGGACCAAGGTCAAAGATTTCGGGGAGGGTGTTGAGGAACATCATCTGGTCTCCGACCCCCTGCTCGGCCCAGATCAATATAGATTTTCCGTCTAAGTCCTGGCCAGACCACCTTGGCACATGGAATTTTCTCTTCGGGCTTGGGAACTCATCCCACTGCCACCTAATCTCGTAGCGCTTCCAGCCCTCGGTGATCCTCCCGGCAGCAAGCAGAGCCAGCGCACTATTCCAGTGGGCTTCGGTATTGTCTGGGTAGTCATCAGCAAGTCGGATCATCTCATCCGCCCACTCTTGGGTATCTCCCGTCCATCGCAGCACTTCACACAGTGATAACCGAACCTGGGGGTCCTCTCGATTGGCACCGATGCTAATGTCACTTGCGATGAGCGCCTTGGCCTCTTCGATGCGACCGAGTAGCGCATACGCCCGGACAATTCCGGCAAAAACACCCGCCTTTTCGACCGTATCATCGACCGAATAATTCTGCTGTATGGCCTCCCAGGCTTTTATAACCACGTCGGGGAGAGGGAGTGACGCGTACGTAATGATTTGCCACTCCAAATATCTCTGGTGTGGGCCGATCTTTGTAATCAGTGCATCAACAACCTTCCTCGCCTCCTCTCCCTTTCCCATGTTCTGGTAGCAGGCGTAGAGCATTTCGGGGGCTTGGGGAAGTTGGTCTGCAAGGTTTATCGCTCGATGACAGTACTCAATAGCCTCGGCGAATTTTTCTTTTTCACATTTTATCTTAGCAGCAGCGACTAGGTTGTCGTAGGGCACCTCTTCATAATCAGCAAGATACTTGTCTAACTTCTCCTCGAGACCAGAAAGTCGCCCCTGCTCAAGATCGGCCATCAGTTCGAGCTCTATCGCGACCTTGGGTGATACTTTTTTTAACCGCCCGATCGTCTTCTTCAATGCCAAGAATTTTTTATCCGCGAGTTGAGCCTTGGCCTGCGCAATTAGGTCTTGTTGTGTCACTTCTTATTCTCAAAAAAAATGGGGGCCGATGGCCCCCAATAGTATCAAAGTTTATGGCTTTTGGTTTAACCCAAGAGCGATAGCACGTTCTGTGGTGCAGCGTTCGCCTGAGCCAGCATAGCTGTACCGGCCTGTTGCAGAACCTGCGCTCTGGCAAGTTGCGCTGCCTCGGCCGCAAAGTCAGCGTCTAGGATCCGGCTTTGTGACGCCGCCGTATTTTCCACAACATTCGACAGGTTATCGACTGTGTGGGTCAAGCGGTTCTCCGTCGCACCAAGGCTGGCACGCGCGTCAGAGATTTGCTGCAGGGCTGCATCCAGTGCCGTGATGGCGCTCTGAGCTCCTGCGCTCGTGGCCACACTCATGCCCGCCACAGTATTGGCGGTCGTTGTTCCGACCACATGGGTCGCTGCGTTTACGTCATACTCAGAGGCTCCCACGTTGATCTCCTTGATCCCGTGATGACCCTCTGTTGACCCCTCACCAACCTCTACCGAGATAGGCGCATTGTTAGAGGCCGACAACCGGATTGACGCAATGCCTGCGACATCTCCGCTAAACGCCTGGAAAGCCGCAGTTACCTGTACCACCGACAGTGTAATGGTCGCTGATCCCACGTGTGCTGGCGTGAAGAACGCTAACTGTGCAGCAGATGCCGACACCAAATTCCCGTAGTCTGCCGTATCGACGGTACCATTTGCGATTATATTGGTGTGAATCAGATCCCTGAACGCCTTGGCCACGTCAGTCGCACTCTCGTCCGCTTGCACGGTGTAGGTGAACGACGACGCTGTGGCGGTCGTGTGAATAACACCATCAGTTGTAGAAGAGATTTCCAGCTTAAAGGTACGGTTTGCGGTTACGTCCGCAGTACCAATACTCAAGAACACCGACAACTCACCAGTATCAATTAGCGGTCTTGCGTCACGAACCTGGACAGAGTCAGAGAGAGAAAAATCCTGATCGACTAGCGTCACGTTCTGGACACCCTCACCGCGCAGGACCAAGTTTGTTCCTGATACAGTTGCTGTCAGGCCGGTTGTGGCCGTCGCATTGTTCAGATTCGTGGCAAATGCGGCAATGTCGGCACCATATGCGACGTTTGTGCCGTTCACCGCAACGTTTCGGGTTGCGACGAAGCGCATGTTGCTCAGGTCAAAAGACTTCTCGTAGTAGGCCGATGCGACCACATCTGTCTCGTCAGAGAAGGCGTTGATCAGGTCGAGCTTTCCTTGGAAAGTGGTACTACCTGCCGACAGCACCGAGTCATAAATCTCGACACCATTGATCGTCAGGTCCGCTTGCAAGGTCGATGAGGAACGTCCGATTGTTGCACCGGCCGTAAAACCATCGGTAGTCAGTTGCGCACCAACTAACTGGTATGGGTTACCCGCAGGATCCTCAATTATCTGCTGAAAGCCGATGTTGTTAATATCCGTGATCGCACCTGGAGTAGCAAGCTCATCATTTCCGGTATCCACCGTAATATCTGTATTATCGGTAGAGACCAGCTTGAGAAAGCCAGTACTGACTGTACCTGATCCGTATCCGATTGCCGCAGTAATCGCGTCAGTATCGACGATGAAACCAGTTCCTCCGTCGAATGCACCGTCAGTACCCGACTCATCCGCAATGGAAATTGTTGAGCCTGTGTTATTTGTTAGGACTAACTTACCGTCTGCGTTCACCGAAGCCACAACCTCGCCGTTGCCGAATTGCGTGTTGATGTTGGCCACGAGTTCACTCATTGATCTCGACGCGTCAATTTGTACCTCACGGGCGACTTGATAGTCGGCATCGCCAACAGCACCGATTGAGTCGACTTTGATCGCCACCTGGCCGGCAGTGATGACTCCGTCTCCAGCGACCTTCGCCACAACTGTGTTGAACGCCGTTGCGTTGACATTATCTACTGAAGTGTTGATCTTACGTGTAAGATCCGAGATGTCATCAGCACTCACGAACCCGTCAAGCGCCTGGCCGTTAATGACAATATCGCCACTAGAAAACGCAACATTGGTGAGTTCGGTGACCCGGGCACTGATTAATGTATTTGTTGGATCTGCTGCTGTGCCTGTCCCTGCCGCAAGACCGAGTGATGACGTACCAACATCGTTTATGGCAATGTTCAGAGTGTCACCAGCATCTTTACCAATCTGGAACAGTTGATTATACGAGCCGTTCAGGATTTTTTGATTGTTAAACGTCGTCGTGTCCGCAATCCGATCAATCTCAGCCTTCAACGCCTGAACTTCAGCATCGAGCGCCGCCCGATCTGTGTCGTTATTCACGCCGTGGACGGCTTGAAGAGACAGTTCACGCATCCGCTGGAGCATGTCCGTAACCTCATCCATCGCGCCTTCTGCGGTCTGCGTCAGCGAGATTCCGTCATTCGCGTTGCGAATAGCCATGTTTAACCCTTTGATCTGGGTATCCATCCGGCCTGAAATAGCAGACCCGGCCGCATCATCAGCGGCACTGTTGATTCGTTTACCGGAAGAAAGACGCTCCATCGACGTCTCCATTTCCCGACGAGATTCCATCAAATAACGTTGAGATGAAATTGACGGTACGTTTGTATTTACTACGAGTGCCATGATTGCGCCCCTT
>MDTB01208195.1_pt1 | contig 15475 bp, 13 predicted proteins | sample 811161 | NCBI WGS metagenome assembly MDTB01 (sample SAMN05326650, study PRJNA326480) | marine metagenome | isolation source: seawater | place: Mediterranean Sea | collected 2009 | reverse complement strand
ATAAATGAAAGAAATTTTATATGTGTTGATAAAAATTTACAGCGGTTTATAACTGAATTTACTATGATAATCAGCATTTTATAGATACTATGCTTTTTTCTACATAGTAATTGTAGAGATTTTTCCACAATATTTCTCATCCCTGTTTGATCTACAGTAATTTTACTATAATCGTTAATCCTTCCTAAACTTTTTACAACAACTACAACATCTTTCTATATATATATAGATATATAAAGAGAGAAAGTAGAGCGAGATTTATGAAAAGAAAGGCGATTCCTTGAAATGGTGACAACTAAACCTTTCTTAGATGCACTAAGGGGTGATGTAATATCACCACCACCATGCTGGTTTATGCGACAGGCTGGACGATATCTACCCGAATATCGTGAAATTCGATCAAAGTCGAAGAACTTTTTGGATTTCTGTTTTACACCTGATCTGGCTCTAGAAGCTACTCAACAACCTTTACGACGATTCGGTTTCGATGCAGCAATACTATTTTCAGATATTCTCGTAATTCCTCATGGTTTGGGACAAGACGTTGCGTTTAAGGAGGGAGAGGGGCCTGTATTAGATGCAATCCGTTCACCAGAGGACATAGAGCGTTTAGACCTCTCTTTGATTTTCGCCAAGCTTGCGCCTGTTTTAAAGGCTGTAAAAAAAATTTCCACTAGTTTAGACAATAAAACCGCTTTAATTGGTTTCGCTGGTGCACCTTTTACAGTTGCACTTTACATGATTGAAGGTCGTGGAGGAACAGAAGGAACAAAAGTTAGGCGTTGGGCAGCAGAAAAGCCCACCTCGTTTGAAAAACTTATCGATATTTTATGTGATGCTACAGCGTCTTACTTAATCGAGCAGGTAAATTATGGGGCAGAGGCCCTTCAACTATTTGACAGTTGGGCCGGATTGCTGCCTGAAAGTCAATTTAAACGGTGGATAATTGAGCCTAATCGTCGCATAGTTGAGGCTGTTCATGCTGTGCACCCCAATGTTCCTATTATCGGTTTTCCAAGAAAAGCTGGTGTTTTATATCGAGAGTTTGTTAAGGAAACAGGTGTTCAGGGTGTGAGTATAGACCCAACAGTACCCTTGGATTGGGCCGCGGAAGAATTACAGTCAATATGTACTGTTCAGGGAAACCTGGATAATCATTTACTGTGCAGCGGTGGAGAAATAATGGAGAAAGAGGTTCGTCAAATATTAACTTCTTTCAAAAATGGCCCATTTATTTTTAACCTTGGTCATGGAGTTTTACCTTCAACTCCACCTGAAAATGTCGGGCGTGTCGTGGATATGGTTCGAGGCGCGAATTAATATCTTGGACAAGTATCGGAAATAATATGTCACGCTTGGCGGTTGTACTATTCAACCTCGGCGGACCAGACTCTCTAGAGTCTGTTCAGCCTTTCTTATTTAACCTTTTTCATGATCCTGCAATTATTGATGTTCCTCAGCCTATAAGATGGATGTTAGCACAATTTATTTCGCGACGGCGGGAGCCTATCGCTAAACAGATTTATGGATACATAGGCGGAAAATCACCGCTTATGGAATTAACGCAGGAACAAGCGGTCGCGTTAAAATCGAATCTGGAGGATGTCGCGGAAAGCGTTGAGGTATTTGTATGCATGCGCTACTGGAAACCCATGTCATGTGCTGTTGTAGAAGCTGTAAAATCTTACGCTCCAGACAAAATTGTTCTTCTACCGCTTTATCCACAATATTCGACAACCACGGTCTCTTCCTCATTAGCAGACTGGAGGCGTGCAGCACGGGATTCTAATCTATCGGCACCAATGCATGCAATCTGTTGTTATCCTATTGAGGCCGGCTGGATTAACGCACAAGCTGATCTTGTTTCCCGGTCTGTTAAAAAGGCAAAGGTGGGTACACGGGTTTTGTTTTCTGCACACGGATTGCCGCGTAAGGTCGTAAAGGCAGGAGACCCCTATCAATGGCAGGTTGAGCAAACTGCGGCTGCAGTAATAAAAAAGATGGGTGGCCACAAGGACTGGGTAGTCTGCTATCAGAGCCGTGTCGGCCCCCTTGAATGGATTGGGCCGTCAACAGAAGAAGAGTTACTGCGGGCGGCAGACGATGGTGTTGGGGTAATTATTGTGCCGATCGCATTCGTTTCTGAACACTCAGAAACGCTTGTTGAGCTAGATATAGAATATAAGGAGCTCGCAAACGAGCTCGGGGTAGAGAGCTACGATCGTGTTCCGGCGATCGGAACGCACCCAATGTTTGTTTCGGGCCTTGGGGATCTTGTTCGCAAAGCTTGCAGCAGGGGTGTAACGTCTCCTTATGGGGGAGCAGGCGGCACCAGGATTTGTCCGACAGGTTTTACTAAGTGTCCGAGGGCCGCCATATAAATTTGGATTGACAGACGTTGGATGGTTGATTAAAGCTACGGCTCCCGCCAAGGATATTAGCTTGAGACTTTTCGAAATCTGACTTACTGAAAGTTGGATTATTCCTACTAGCACTAGCAGCCAGCCTTGGTTCCGGCTGTTGTTTTGATCTCATCCTTACGATTTTCCCACAAGCGCAATTTTATCCAGGTTCTAAACATGAATCTTAAAGATCTCAAAATGAAAACGCCACCCGAGCTACTTTCCTGTGCGGAGGAGCTGGGGGTTGAAAATGCAAGTACCCTGCGAAAACAAGACATGATGTTCGCAATTCTTAAGCACTTGGCAGACGATGACCAGGCTATATTTGGCGATGGCGTACTCGAGGTTCTACAAGATGGTTTTGGGTTTTTAAGAAACCCGGAGGCAAACTATCTCCCAGGACCAGATGATATTTACGTTTCACCGAGCCAAATCCGTCGATTTGGGTTACGCACGGGCGATACTGTCGAGGGAGAAATTCGGGCCCCCAGAGACGGGGAGCGCTATTTCGCCCTCCTGAAGGTCAATATTGTTAACTTTACTGAGCCAGAGGACGTTCGGCACCGTATTAATTTTGACAACCTAACCCCGCTCTATCCAGATGAGCGGCTCGCCATGGAAATTTATGATCCAAATCACAAAGATCCAACGAGCAGAGTTCTTGATTTAATAACCCCCGTTGGTAAGGGACAGAGAGCATTAATTGTTGCACCCCCGAGAACTGGCAAGACGGTAATGCTGCAGAATATCGCCCAGTCAATTTCCGAAAATCAACCAGAATGTTACCTAATTGTGCTTCTAATTGATGAAAGGCCGGAAGAGGTGACCGATATGGCGCGATCAGTGAAAGGAGAAGTTATAAGCTCGACGTTTGATGAGCCCGCAACGCGACATGTTCAAGTTACCGAAATGGTTATACAGAAGGCAAAGCGTTTGGTGGAACACAAACGTGACGTGGTAATTTTGTTAGACTCGATTACGAGATTAGCTCGCGCTTATAACACGGTGGTGCCGTCAAGCGGAAAGGTATTGACTGGCGGGGTTGATGCTAATGCTCTGCAGCGCCCGAAACGATTTTTTGGTGCAGCACGGAATATTGAGGAGGGGGGATCTTTGACAATTATAGCGACGGCTCTTATCGACACTGGATCTAGAATGGATGAGGTAATTTTTGAAGAGTTTAAAGGAACTGGAAACTCTGAGATTATTCTTGATCGCAAGCTATCTGATAAACGGACCTGGCCCAGCATCGATATAACGAAGTCTGGGACACGGAAGGAAGAATTATTAGTTGACCAAGGCACACTCTCAAAAATGTGGGTTCTGCGGCGGATACTAATGCCGATGGGTGTTACCGACGCCATGGATTTTCTGTTGGATAAACTTAAGAATTCCAAGAACAATGACGATTTTTTTGATTCTATGAATACCTGATAGGTTGGACCCGATACTAGAAGGACCTCACAATTACGGGAGTAAAACAGTCGAGCCCGTGGTTTTTCGGCCTTCTATATCTTTGTGGGCGCTGATCGCATCATGTAGCGGGTAAGTTTGACCAATGTTAATTTTGACTTGCCCCGAACTCACAACACCGAATAGGTCGCTAGAAACGGTTTCGAGCAATTCGCGGTTTCGGGTATATGTTGCCAGAGTTGGACGCTGTAAATAGAGGGAGCCCTTTGCCGCAAGCACGCCAGGGTTCAAGTCTAATATGGGACCTGAGGCATTGCCAAACGATATTAGCACGCCCGTTGGCGCGAGGCTGTCAAGAGAGGCTTGAAGCGTGGCCTGACCAACAGAGTCGTATGATACTGGGACCCCCTGTCCGTTGGTGATATCAAGGACGCGGGCAGCAACATCCTCGGAGTTGTAAAGGATCGTGTGGCTACACCCAGCGGCACGTGCACGCGCTGCTTTTTCCTCCGAACCGACGCAGCCAATTACAGTTGCGCCCAGAAGCCCTGCCCATTGGCACAGGATTTGACCTACGCCACCCGCTGCAGCCATGATAAGAATGGTGTCACCCGCGCTGACGACGTACGAGCTTTTTAATAAATATTGTGCAGTCATGCCCTGAAGCATCATTGCCGCAGCCACTCTGTCTTCGATATTGTCCGGAAGTTTGACTAGCCTATCGGCCTCGATAATACGCAATTCGCTATAAGCCCCCAAGCTCATGGCATAAGCGACCCGATCCCCAACCAAAATACCATTCACATCTGGGCCCACTTTGTCGACTACGCCCGCCCCCTCCATGCCCAGTGCTGCGGGCAGCGGGCCAATGTCATAAAGCCCGGTGCGCTGATAGACATCGATGTAGTTTAAGCCAACAGCAGTATGTCGAAGGCGAACCTCACCGTCAGCGGGCTCGCGTACATCGACTTCTTCCCATATCATGTTTTCGGCATTGCCGTATTCGTGGATGCGCATTGCCCGAGACATTGGTTCCTCCGTAGTGTGTGATGTTGTGTTAAAGAAGCGGCAAGTCGTATTCTGAGCGGCTATAGCCGCTCCTGCAATAAGTTTTCGCTTATGCTGCGGCTCCGGATAGTTTAATTATAAAGTCGTTCCCAGATTGCGCAGCAAGGCCGTCTCCACTAGTTTTACTTTAGGCTTTAAACCGGTCCCGTCTCCTCCGAAAGAGGACGAAAACCACCATCTATTTTTCGGCGGTCGCCCAAAGCTAAAGATGCGCAAATTTTTTGATAATGCTTTGTTGAGGCAACAATGAGTTTGGACACAATTTATGCTCTATCCAGCGGACGTGGGCGGGCAGGTGTTGCGGTTATCCGGCTATCTGGAGAACAGGCATGGCCTATGGCAAAGGCCATGACAGGCGCGGCTCCCGTTAATCGGCGTGCTGTGCGCCGCCGCCTTAGGGACCCCGTAACACAGGAAACCTTGGATGATTGCCTTTGTTTGGGCTTTGCGGGGCCGGCCAGCTTTACCGGTGAGGATATTGTTGAGCTTCACATACATGGCGGAATGGCTGTAATCGCTGGTGTGCTTGAGGTTCTTGGGGCTCAGCCGGGCCTGCGCCTATCAGAGCCCGGTGAGTTTACGCGCCGAGCCTTTGAAAATGGACGCATTGATTTAACCGAGGCCGAATCGATTGGCGACTTGATTGATGCGGAAACGGCAGCTCAGCGACGCCAGGCGTTACGGCAGGGTGACGGAGCGTTAGCTAGGCGGTGCGAAGAATGGCGAGGGGGCCTTGTGTCTGCGCTGGCTTACTGGGAGGCGGCACTTGATTTTTCCGATGAAGAGCTTCCCCCTGAGCTTGAAGTCAAAACAAAGCAAAAGATATCACTGCTATTGGACCAAATTTTGGAGAAGCTGGACGATGGGGGAGCCGGCGAACGCCTGCGCGATGGCGTTAGGGTTGTAATTGTTGGGCCGCCAAATGCGGGCAAATCCAGTCTCTTTAACGCTCTGGTGGCTCGCGACGCGGCGATTGTTTCGGATATCGCCGGGACAACGCGGGACACGTTGGAGGCCCACCTAGATGTTGGCGGGCATCCAATCATTATTACAGACACAGCAGGTTTGCGCGACGTGGGTGACGCATTAGAACAAGAGGGGGTGAGGCGCGCGCGCGATAGGGCTGCGGAGGCCGATTTAAGGATTGCTGTTTTTGATGTTGCGGATTGGCCAGGCTGTTGGGCCGTGTATCGGGAGATCCTGCGTGGTGAAACTATCGTGGTCATTAACAAGATAGATTTGATGGCATCGTGCCAGGCCGAGGAGGTGGAGGGTATTCGCCCCCACAAAATCTCAGTTAAAACAGGCCTGGGCATTTCGGGGCTTGTCGAGGCGATTGCCGCAATGGCAGAGAGGGGAATTGGGCTGGGAGGCGAGCCGGTTATTACGCGGGCGCGACATCGAGAAGCCCTTCAGGCTTGCGCAGAGGAGCTTCGGGGCTTTTTGGACAGCGAAAACCTGTACGCAACCCCCGAAATGGCGGGAGAGCATCTGCGGCGCGCTACCCATGCACTTGCCCGCGTGACGGGGCGGGTCGATGTAGAGGACCTTTTGGATATAATTTTCCAGGACTTTTGTATAGGAAAGTGAGCTGGCGGCATGTGTTTCACGTGAAACCCTCCCCAGTTGCCTGCCACGATTGCGGGCCCGGGAGATTGACACCGTCTGGGCCGAATACTAAATTTTGGCGATGGTTCTCGAGGACAAAGTTAATAAACCACCAGGTGGCACCTGGGACGTTGTAATTATCGGTGGTGGGCACGCCGGATGTGAAGCTGCCGCCGCTTCTGCGCGGATGGGCGCCCGCACAGCCCTCTTAACTCATCGGCTTGAGACCATCGGCGAAATGTCGTGTAATCCAGCGATTGGTGGTCTAGGGAAGGGGCAGCTTGTTCGTGAGATTGATGCCCTTGGCGGCATAATGGGTCGGGCAATTGACCAATCTGGTATACAATTTCGGATGCTCAATCGCTCAAAGGGCCCCGCAGTCAGGGGGCCCCGAGCACAGGCAGATAGGTCGTTATATAAAACTGCGATTCAGGGCCTTTTAGGAAATCAGAAGAATTTAACTATTTTTGCCGATGCGGCAGAAGATATTTGCCTAGACAAGACGGGGGCCGCTGTGGGCGTTAGAGCGGCAACAGGCAACAAATTTAAGTGTAGGGCCGCGGTCATTACTACGGGTACGTTCCTGCGTGGTGTAATGCATGTTGGCGGTAAATCTACCCCGGCTGGCCGCCTTGGAGAGGCCCCGGAGGGCAGGCTTGCCCGCACATTGTGCGGCCTGGGATTTCGGTTGGGTCGGCTCAAAACGGGCACGCCACCGCGCCTAGATGGGCGTACCATCGATTGGTCGGGCCTTGAGGCACAGCATGCTGATCGCCCCCCTGAGCCTTTTTCCTATATGACGCAGAAGATCTTAACACCACAGGTGCCGTGCCATATTACAGGAACAACCCCCGCCACACATGACCTTATTCTCAACAATTTGCGGCGCTCAGCGATATATTCTGGACAAATTAGTGGCCCGGGGCCGCGATACTGTCCCTCTATAGAGGATAAGGTGGTGCGATTTAAGGACCGTCAGCGGCATCAGATTTTTCTTGAGCCCGAAGGACTAGAGGATCCAACTGTGTATCCCAATGGGATATCCACATCTTTACCGGAAGAATTGCAGCAGGAGATGCTTGAAACTATCCCCGGACTGGAAAAAGCCCAAATGCTTAAACCGGGATATGCAATTGAATATGATTTTGTTGATCCCAGAGAGCTTAGACCAACGCTAGAGGCACTGAAGGTGCCAGGTCTATACCTCGCTGGTCAAATTAATGGCACGACTGGTTATGAAGAGGCGGCGGCCCAGGGGCTAATGGCTGGGATCAACGCGGCGCAAGCCGTAAGCGGCGGCCCGCCCGTGACGCTTGACCGCGCGGAGGCATACATAGGTGTTATGATAGACGACCTAGTGACCCTGGGCACGCAAGAACCCTACCGAATTTTCACCTCTCGAGCAGAATACCGACTCCGGCTTAGGGCAGACAATGCTGACCAGCGGCTGACACCAATAGGGATATCCGTGGGGGCTGTTGGGACAGACCGCATTCGGGCCTTTGAGAAAAAAATCACGGAGCTTCAAAGGGCCCGGGATCTTCTTGTTGGCCTGAGCCACCAGCCGGCCATTTTGAGGGGCTTTGATGTAAATGTTAATCAAGATGGTGTGCGGCGCAATGCCTTCGAAATTTTAGCGTACCCAGAGGTGCGCTTCTCCCACATAGAAAAGATATGGCCGGAGCTGTCCGGTGTTTCCTATGCTGATCGCGTGCAGTTAAAGATTGAGGCCACATATCAAAGCTACGTGGCCCGACAAGATGCAGAAATCAAGGCGTTCCGGCGGGATGTTGCCCGCGCTATTGCTGATGATTTGGACTATGATGCCATACCGGGGCTTTCTACGGAGGCGCGACTGAAACTCATTGAGGCCCGACCGGCAACTATTGGGGCCGCCGCCAGAATTTCTGGGGTTACCCCGGCGGCCATCACCGTTCTTCTCGGCTACTTAAGGCGGGGAGCTAAAGATGCCGAGCGGGCTACGGCTTAATCCAGAGGTGTTTCACGTGAAACATCGAGCAAAGGCAAGATTGGGCCTAAGGTAAAATAGAGAATGTTGACCAAGTTTTCGAAGGGGCATCGGGATCTCTTTATCCAAAAAATCAACCCGGGCGAAGAAACATTGGCGCGGCTTGATGCTTATGGCGCAGCTTTAAGGCAATGGCAGGCCCGCCTGAACCTCGTTGGCGATAGCACGCTCCCGGTGCTTTGGAGCCGACACTTTCTGGATTCGGCGCAAATCTATCGCCACCTGCCTACGTCGGCAAAAACGCTCACAGATCTTGGAAGTGGTGGGGGCTTTCCGGGCATGGTTCTGGCAATACTTACAAGCGTGGGCGGTGGGCCAATTGTAACCCTAATTGAGAGTAATGGTCGTAAGGCAGAGTTTCTCAGAGAGGTTAACCGAATTTGTGCGGCCGGGGCCAAAATAATGCATGTTCGGGCGGAGTGCGCCACAATTTTGCCCGCAGATGTGGTCACGGCTCGAGCGTGCGCTCCTTTGATTCGGCTGCTACCGTGGGTGCACCACTGTTTGAAGGCAGACGGGATTGCATTACTCTCAAAAGGTCTTAATTGGCGGGATGAATTGACGGCAGTAAAAAAAAATTGGAGTATGGGACTGGCAGAGATTCCAAGCATCACGGACACCTCCGGTGTAATTTTAAAACTGGAAGGCCTCAACCCAAATTGATTGAAATGAAAAATCTTTTGCCTCGTGGTCAAGCCACGCGGGTACTTGCAGTCGCGAACCAAAAGGGCGGTGTAGGTAAAACTACAACGGCGATTAATCTGGGAACTGCTTTAGCAGCCATCGACCAAAGGGTGCTTTTGATAGACCTAGACCCCCAGGGTAATGCAAGCACGGGCCTTGGAATTGAAAAATCGGACAGGGACCTTAATGCCTATCATGTTTTAATTGGTGCGGGATGTCTATTGGATGCGACACAAGCCACAGACATTCCGAATCTGGATATTGTGCCGTCAGGCCTGGATCTTTACGGTGCCGCCATTGAGCTTGTAAATGTTAATCGGCGAGAGTTTCGGCTGCGCGAGGCCCTGACAAAAGGGCTTGGGGCGTATGATTATGCAATTATAGATTGTCCACCATCGCTTGATCTTTTAACGGTGAATGCACTTACAACTGCACAAGCGGTCTTGGTGCCTCTTCAATGTGAGTTTTATGCCTTGGAGGGTGTGAGCCAGTTGTTGAGGACAATTGATAGTGTTCGCAAGGCTTTTAATCCGACCCTCGACATTCAGGGAATTGTTCTCACAATGCACGACAAACGCAATAACCTCTCTAATATGGTTGCAGAAGACGTACGGGCTTACTTTGGAGACAAAGTTTATAATACCATAATACCGCGCAACGTGCGTATCTCAGAGGCGCCATCTCATGGCCTGCCAGTTCTCGTTTACGATATGAAAAGCACCGGCGCTCAGGCTTATTTGGCTCTGGCCGGCGAAATTATTCACCGCGAGCGCTATGCGGGTGCCGGATAATGAATAATAAAAGCAGAAATTTAGGCCGTGGTTTATCAGCGCTGCTTGGCGACGGCGTTGGGGCGCAGGACGTCGCGGGCCCGGTCGGGTTGCTTCAGTCAGTTTCTATTACCAGGCTGGCACCATGCCCGTTTCAACCGCGGCGGAAATTTTCAGAAACGCAAATTGCCGAGTTAGCACTGTCCATAAAGGAAAAAGGTATTCTGCAGCCGCTGGTCGTGCGCCCTAAAGCAGACGGCTATGAAATTATTTGCGGCGAGCGTCGCTGGAGGGCCGCCCAAATGTCGGCTTTGCACGAGGTGCCGGTCGTCGTTCGTGACCTATCTGATCAAGAAACACTAGAAATTGCTCTAATTGAAAACTTGCAACGCGAAGACCTATCTGCGCTTGAGGAGGCAGAGGCATATCAAAGGTTAATGGTTGATTTTGGCTATACTCAGGAGGCGATAGGACACTCTATTGCTAAAAGTCGAAGTTATGTCGCGAATATGGTTCGGCTGTTGAATTTGCCGGTGAGTGTTAAGGCAATGCTTGCAGACCGACGTCTTTCGGCGGGTCATGGCCGCGCTATTTTAGGGGCAAAAAACCCAGCTGATATAGCTCTCACGGTGGTTAAAAACGGCTTAAATGTTCGCGCAACAGAGGCTTTGGTGCGGCAGGCTGGTGGATTTAATAAAAATAAATTAAAAACACCAGTGAAAGATGCGGACACCCTGGCCCTAGAGCGAGAGCTTACAGATATTTTGGGTCTTAAAACAAAAATTCAAAGGAAAGGGTCAGGCGGCGAGATCCGCTTTGCTTATCTTAACTTAGATGAATTGGATTCATTACTTGGTCGGCTGCGTTAGGGTTTGTGACTGCGCACCTCTCCGGGCTGCACCCGAGAGCACCAAAATTATGCGTTGGCAAATCGCATGTGCTGGAGCACCGGTTTTTTTGCACTGCCGTTCTGCGCCAAGAACGAGGTTCATGGCTGAATTTAGTCCCTTGAGTGACCACTGTTGGCATTGCCGCTGAAATCTCGGCTTAACTTTAAAGAAAATGGGGGGTGTTACCTTCCCCAGCGCAGTGTTTAGGGGCACGCCACGGTTAATTTGGCCAATCACCGCATGAAGCCGCTGAAAATGATTGTGCAAAGCTCGCAGCACTTGAATTGGAGAAACACCTTCCGAGAGAGCTCGGGCTGTAGACTGGTCTGCACGATTTGAGTTGCCGTCTGCCGTATCAAAGACAATGGCCTCAAGCGAAAGTAGGGAGTGATCCCCAATAACAGCGGTGACATCATCTACTTTGGCACGGCCCCCATGACCAACGAACAAGGCAAGTTTTTCAATTTCACTCCTACTTATCAGACGGTCGTTTCCAAGGCGGTCAGCAAGCATTAGAGAGGCATCAGGGTCTATAAGAGACTGGTGTTCTTCGAACGCCTGATTTATGAGTGTGCGGATCTTATTTCCGTCATCAAAATAGCATCCCACTGCCGCAGCATTTGTGTTTTCTTCAAAAACTTTACGAAGCTTGGAACGAGGGGGAAGTTCGCCGGCCTCTGTCAACAGAAAGCAGGACTTTGACTGGTTGGATAGAGCTGATTTTATATCTGTTGCAAATGAATCTGCACATTGTCGAAAAACGACTATTTTTTTTGTTCCCAACATTGGCATAGTGTTCAATTCATCAGAAAGCAGGCCTGGATCTGTTTTTAGTTGTGCAGGCGAAAGCTCCGCAAGCATGAAGGGGTTCGCGGGCTTGCCGGCAAATTTTTCTATGCAAAGGGAAACTGTCTCTGCTACGAGCCCTCGGTCAGGACCAAATAATAATGCACCAGATAAGGCCCCAGGTTCCTTATTTAACAAATTTAGAAGCTGATCTGTATTAACCTTCATCGCGGCCTAAAGACCTGTTTGGCGCTCAAAATAGATGGCGAGACGAATAACAATGTCTTTACCCAAAGACCGTATAGCGCGCTCATGTGCGTCGCGACGGGCTACTAAAGTTGCGAACTCAGAATTATAGATATTATAGCTGACCGTCGCATGCTCTGATGACTGCAAGAGGGTTTTAGAGCGTTCCGAAGACACCAGAACATATTTTGCAGTGACTTTAAGGTTGGCACGTGTTGCAAACGCACTTTTACGAACCGCCAATGATTGAACTGTTTCTTCAAGTTCGACAATCAGGTCATATTTTTTCTTCTTTAACTCACCAGCAATTCGTAGCTGATGTATTAAGTCATTCCGCAGCATCTGCCCTATGCGATCCTTGATGCTTGCAACGCCTACATATGAGAACTCATGATTTGCCTTGGTTTGGCCTCGACTGCTATAGATGGGATCAAATCCGCAGCCCGAAACAATTACACAGGCCAGGAGTATTTTTATTAATTTAGGTAACAATGTTTACAATCCGATTGGGGACGACGACGATTTTTTGTGGATTTCTTCCGCCCAAGGTTACAACGACATTGTCGAGCGCCATGGCAGCAATTTCTGCGTCTTTATTTTTGCAGTCTTTGGGAAGACTCAGTGTGCCACGTAACTTTCCATTCACTTGAACCGCGATAGTTACGTTTTTATCTTGGATTAGATTTTTATCTGGTGCCGGCCAGGCAGTTTCTACTAAAAGTGTACGGTTTCCTGTTGCCGCCCACATTTCTTCCGCTAAATGTGGCAAAATTGGCGCGAGAAGACGGATGAGAATCTGCACAGCCTCTTGTCGCACCCAATTGGTACCCAATGATGTCTCCTTAAGGGCCTCAATCCTGTTTGTTAATTCGCGGAGATGGGCGACGACTTTGTTAAAATGAAACTCTTCAAGGTCTCGAGAGACAGAGGCAATTGTTTTATGTGCGAGCTGAAGAACGCTTCTAGCATCGTCGTCAAGAGACTCAAGGTCTGGCTTTTTATTGCCGGCACATTTAGAGCTACCGATAAGACGCCATAAACGATTTAGATAGCGCCAAGCACCCTCAATTCCCGCGTCTGTCCAATCTAAGTCGCGGTTGGGTGGGCTATCCGACAGCATAAAAAGGCGAGCGGTGTCGGCCCCGTAGGTTTCAATAATTTGCTCCGGGTCAACGACGTTTTTCTTTGATTTGCTCATCTTTTCTGAGCGGCCCCTGGATACAGTGATTCCTGTTTCTCGAGATACAGGGTCTCCGCCTTTGTCCGCTTTTATTGCGTCGGGAAGCAACCAATTTCCGTCAATATCTCGGAAGGTGGCATGACAGACCATACCTTGGGTTAAAAGTCCAGAGAAAGGCTCATCAATATCAAGATAACCGCACTTGCGAAGTGCACGAGTGAAAAATCTGGAGTAAAGCAAATGTAATACTGCATGTTCAACGCCTCCGATATATTGGTCAACAGGCAACCAATAGTCGGCTGCCGCCTCTGAAAAACCTTTATCTTTAGAGTATGGCGAAGTGAATCTTGCGAAATACCAGGAAGATTCGAAGAATGTATCAAAGGTATCAGTTTCACGCACGGCAAGCCTATTACAGGAGGGGCAACAAACGTATTTCCACGTAGGATGCCGTTCCAGGGGGTTGCCTGATACATCGAGCGCTACATCTTTGGGTAGTATAACCGGTAAGTCTTTAACGGGTACAGGGACTGCGCCACAAACGTCGCAATGAATTATGGGTATCGGACACCCCCAATAACGTTGTCGGGATACTCCCCAGTCGCGGAGCCTGTAATTTATCGCGCCCTCCCCAGCGCCAAGGACTTCAAGGTGCTCGATTATTTTTGTTTTTGCCGCATTGATATCGAGGCCATTAAGGAAACTAGAGTTTATGATTATACCATCGTCTAGATAGGCCTCTTCGCCAATTTCGAACTCGTCTTCCTCTAAGTTTCGTGGCGCGACCACGGGCATGACGGCTAGATTGTATTTGCGTGCAAAATCGAGATCCCTTTGGTCGTGTGCGGGACAACCAAAAATTGCCCCTGTGCCGTACTCCATAAGTACGAAATTTGCCACATAAATGGGAATTTCGTAATTATTAATTAGTGGGTGGAGTGATTTTAACCCTGTATCAAACCCGCGCTTTTCCGCAGTCTCTATAGCTTCCTCGCTGGTTCCTAGGCGATTACACTGAGCAATAAATTTTGCCAGCTCGACATTGGATTCTGCCAGTTCCTGAGCAATCGGATGATTGGCGGATACAGCACAAAAGCTTGCGCCAAATAGGGTATCAGGCCGTGTGGTGAAAACCTCCAGGCATTCTTTCCTATTGACGACAGGAAAACGAATATATGCGCCCTCCGAACGCCCAATCCAGTTCTCCTGCATAATTCGAACCTTTTCGGGCCACCGCTCTAGTTCCTTGAGATCAGCGCGGAGTTCATCTGCAAACGCTGTAATTTTCAAGTTCCATTGTGCCAGTTTGCGCTTTTCAACCAATGCACCAGAACGCCAGCCTCTGCCATCAACTACTTGTTCATTTGCGAGAACAGTATTCTCCACAGGGTCCCAGTTGACCCAGGATTCTTTCCGGTAGGCCAGGCCAGCGTCTAAAAAATCTAGGAACATTTTTTGTTCGTGACAGTAATATTCTGGTTCGCAAGTAGTTATTTCTCGAGACCAGTCATAAGAGAATCCCATGGACTTCAACTGGCGTCGCATTTCCCCGATATTTTCGTTGGTCCATTTGCTGGGGTGCACCCCGTTTTCTATTGCAGCATTTTCCGCAGGGAGGCCGAAGGCGTCCCAACCCATTGGATGTAGAACGTTATAGCCGCACGCCTTTTTATAACGGGCAACCACGTCACCCAAAGTGTAGTTTCTCACATGCCCCATGTGGATGCGGCCTGATGGGTAAGGGAACATCTCTAGAACGTAATATTTTGGCCTTTCAGGGTTTTCTTGGACTACAAAACAGTTACGGTCTTCCCAAATTTTTTGCCACTTGGCCTCAATTTTTTTATGATTGTACCGTTCCATATTTAGGACTTATTCCTATTGATTGACGTGAAGGCATGGGCCTTAGGAGGCCCGAAGCAGTCTATTTTATCGCTATTAAATCAGAATCAATCATCTAATTCTTTTTTTGCATCAATGCGGCGCTCCGGAGTTGTCTCGCTCGAGTTAAAATAGCGTCCTCTATTTTTGTTTTGTTTTCTTGGGGTATCTCGGCATCGACCCAAAGGCCATTACGATTAAACACCTGGCGAAAGACGGCTACGCGGATACCGTCGGCCCGAAGAGCTCGACCCAAGATATAAATATTTAACTTAAAACGTTCATTTGGTGCCTCAGCAGAAGAATGCCAGTCAGTAATTATTACACCGCCGAATGGATCAGCAGAATTGACAGGCATAAAAGAGATTGTATCTAAAGATGCTCGCCATAAAAATGCGTTAACACCAATGTCGCCGCCGCTAGATGGTGGAGGATCATCGCCAAATAAGGATGGCCCGTCTTTTCCGAATATGGTTTGTCGGTCCTCAAGGAATCTCTCTAGTTCGGCACCTGAGCCT
>MDTB01014677.1_pt1 | contig 15476 bp, 21 predicted proteins | sample 811161 | NCBI WGS metagenome assembly MDTB01 (sample SAMN05326650, study PRJNA326480) | marine metagenome | isolation source: seawater | place: Mediterranean Sea | collected 2009 | reverse complement strand
TTACTATGTCATACAAGATAAAAAAATTTATTTGAGTAGAGATCATGCAGGAATAAAACCTTTGCATTATGCAGAAATATCCGAAGGCATTGTGTTTGGATCAGAAATCAAAGGCATGTTAGACAAAGTGCCAAATGCAAGAAAAGTTGATCCTATGGCATTAAGTTGTTTCAGTATGTCAGGCGTCAACGTCACAAGAAACACTTTTTTTACCAACATCAAAAAAGTTTTAGCAGGTGAAACTTTAGTGTATGATTTTGTAAACAAAACGTTATCAACACACAGTAGAGAAATAATATTTCCACATGCCAGTGAATCAGTTGATTTAGAAGAGTTTAGATCACAAATGCATAACACAGTTAAAATGTGTGCAATAGGCAAAAGACAGATAGGCGTGTTTTTATCTGGTGGCATAGATTCAACCATGGTAGCATATGAACTAAACAAAGTGCAACCACCAGCATGGACTTTTACCAATTGGATCAATCCAAAACCAAAAGCAGACGAAGACTTCAACAGTGACCACATGGCCGCAGGAGTGCTGGCCAAAGACAACAGTTTTAATCACACTACAGTAGAAATTACTCCAGACATATATCATTCATATTGGGAAGATGCATCTTATCAAATCGAACAACCTGTATACAGTTCCAACCTGCCAATGTATTCATACATGAATAAGTTTTTAAGTGAACGTGGCGTTGTTGTAACCATGGCTGGAGACATGGGAGATGAACTGTTTGGTGGTTATCCAAAATATTATAGAATAAACAAAAAATTAAATCACAGACAGACTGTAGAACTTTGGATGCAAAGAATCAAACGTCCAATGAATTTACCTGATGCAACAATAAAAATGCACGATGTTGTTGACGAACTGATGTCTACTGTGTTCACAGCAAATATTTTTAACGGACAAGATGCGTTAGCCAGTTACATGGCCATGGATCAAATTGGTTTGTGTCCTGAAGAATTTTTCAACCGCAATGACAGATATGGCATGGCATATTCAATGGAGGGTAGATTTCCTTTAGCCACAAAAAAATTTATGACCTATTGCAATAACATTCGCACTGATATCAAAATGCAAGGCAATGAATACAAAACAAAAAGTCTTCCAAGAGATGCATATCGTGGACACATGTCAGAGTCAGTAATCAACAAAGAAAAAACAGGTTGGACTGCACCTGCGTTGTTTTGGAGGAAACAAAACATGGACAAAAACTTAATGAAATTAAGATACGATGAAATGTTTAGCAAACAAACACATAACATACAAGGCTTACAACAAAATGCCAAAAGCATGATTCCTGGTATGATTACCAATGTATGGGCAACAAAATATAATATGCGTATATAATTAAAATAAGTATTAACATGAAACGTAAACTAGAAGTAGTCACAACATACAACAAGAAATATTATGATCTATGTGGCAAAAAAATGATCCAAACTTTTATTGATTATTGGCCAAAAGACGTAACATTATTTGCATATTATCAAGAACAAGAGCCTGAAATATATGCAGACAATGTTCAATATATTGACCTATATGGAGTCAACCCACACCTTAAGAGATTTATATTTGATAACCAACTCGATGAAAAAAAGAACGGGATCATCAACGGAACATATGATTATAAACATGATGGCGTAAAATTTTCACATAAAGTTTTTGCACAGACTCATAGTTTAAAAAGAAGAACAGCAGACATACTTTTATATCTAGATGCAGATACCTATACACATGATAGACCAAACATTGATTATTTAGAAAGTATAATGCCAGAAGATCATCTATGCACTTATTTTGGCAGACCAAAGTTGTATGATGAGACAGGATTCTATATGCACAATTCACAACATTACAAAGCAATGCGTTGGGCAGAAGCATTAGAAAAAATCTATGTTGAAGGTGAAATTTGGTCATTTCCATTACAAATGGATTGTTACACAATGTATGCAGGAAGACAAAAATTTAAAGAAGAATTACAATTAGATCTTGTAGAACATCATGGCAAATTGGGAAAGAAGCATCCTTTTGTAAATTCACCTTTAGGAGAATTTTTAGATCACCTCAAAGGTGACAGAAAACAACTTGGACATTCTAGAGTATCTGACTTTAAAGACAGATTTGAAGAACGTAATAAGAAAATAGGTCATTGGAAGGAAATTTATGGAAAGTGATATTGTATATCCACTAGCGGCAAGCACTTGGGATACTGAGGAAGTTGATGCTATTAACAAAGTTGTTGCCTCTGACAGATATTCAATGGGCAACCATGTAGCACAGTTCGAAAAAGAATTTGCAGATTACTTTGGCTCACCACATGCAGTAATGGTCAACTCAGGTTCGACAGCAAATTTATTAATGATAGCATTATTAAAATGGCGTCATAACTTAGCAAGATTTGAAAACGCAAATATAATAGTTCCTGCCATTGGCTGGAGTACCACATACACACCATTAGCACACAACGGATTTGTAGTTAATTTTGTTGATGTAGATCCAGAAAGTTTTAACATTGACGTTAACAAAATAGAACAAGCAATTAATAAATCAACAGTTGCAATAATGCCTGTAAATTTAGTAGGTAATCCTGCCAACTATACTGAAATCAAAGCCATATGTGCAAAACATAAATTATTGCTGTTAGAAGATAACTGTGAAGCATTAGGTGCCAAATGGGACAATAGACACACAGGCACGCTAGGATATGCCGGATCACATAGTTTTTTCTTTTCACATCACATGCAAACAATGGAAGGCGGCATGATTTGCACACCAAACACAGATGATATGCATTGGCTTAAAAGTTTAAGATCCCATGGATGGTGTAGAGATCTGCCAGATAATTTTGAACTGTATAAAAAGACTGGAAACTTCTTTGAAGATTCATTTACATTTGTTACTCCAGGATACAACGTAAGGCCACTTGACATGAGTGGTGCTATAGGATCAGTGCAACTAAAAAAATGGCCAAAACTGTTACAAGGCAGATTAGATAATTTAAAATATTTTAGAGAACTTTTTGATGATGTACCTTGGCTTAGATTACAAGAAGAAAAACATGGAGAAAGTTCATGGTTTGCTTTTGGTTGTGTGTTACAAGGATCACTAAAAGGCAAAAGAGCGGAAGTAATAAAAGCATTTGATGATAATGGAATAGAATCTAGACCAGTTGCGTCAGGCAATTTTTTGCGACAGCCTGTTGTAAAATTATTTCGTCATTATGATCATGGCAACTATGAAGGCGCTCAAGAGATTGAAGAAAATGGTTTTTGGACAGGAAACCATTCAACAGATTGTAAAGAAGGAATTCATAAAATGTACACAGTATTGAAAGGATTAGCAGAATAATGAAGACAGCGTTAATTACAGGAACAACAGGGCAAGATGGTTCTTATCTTGCCAAATCATTATTAGAAAAAGGATTCAAAGTTTTTGGTGGAGAAAGAAGAAGCACTACAAACAAATACTGGCGACTTGACGAAATGGGAATAACAGATGATATAGATTTCGTTGAACTAGATGTAGTTGATCAAGCAAACATAAGACGTGCTATTGAAAAAACAAATCCAGATGTGGTATACAATCTTGCGGCACAATCATTTGTTGGGCTAAGTTTTGAGCAACCAGAATTAGCAACACTAATTGACGGCATGGGTGTTTTGAGAATGTTAGAAAGTTGTAAACAAGTAAATCCAAAAATTAAATTTTATCAAGCATCAACTAGTGAATTATACGGAAAAGTTCATGAAACTCCACAAACAGAAACAACAAAATTTTGGCCACGTAGTCCATATGGAGTAGCCAAATTGTATGGGCACCATATTACTATCAACTATAGAGAAGCATATAATATGTTTGCATCAACAGGAATATTGTTTAATCACGAAAGTCCAATGAGAGGTGAAGATTTTGTAACAAGGAAAATATCTAAAGGCATTGCTCAATGGAAAGATCACGGAAGACCAATAGTCCTCGGCAACTTAGATGCTAAAAGAGATTGGGGGCATGCAGAAGATTTTGTTGAAGGTATGCAACTTATCATGGCACATGATAAACCAGATGATTTTGTTTTAGCAACAGGTGTTATTCATACCGTAAGAGAATTTTTAGAAATGACTTTACAGTATCTTAACCTAGAATGGTATTGGCAAGATGATGAATGTTTTGAGAAAAGCACTAAAAAATTAATTTGTACTACTGATAAAAAACATTTACGTCCTGCTGAAGTTGATGTGCTACAAGGTGATGCCACAAAGGCAAAAAATGTTTTAGGTTGGACACATAAACACGACGTTGAAACACTGATGGCGGACATGGTAGATGCAGACATGAGACGCTACTACCATAAGTGAAAGCATTAATATTATATTTAAAAGAAGTTCCACACACAGTCGAATCCGTACTGGTTGCAGCCGAGTCATGTAAATCATTTGATGTTGAGCCACAACTATTTGAAGGATATATTCCTAGTAAAGCAAATCAATATATTAAAGAAAAAGGATTAGGCTTTTATGATCCTGGACCAAAACTATATAGGATTAAAAATAAAAAAGGCGGAGTGCGTGGATGCATGGTAAGCCATTTAGAGATGTGGGAAGAAGTAGTCCGTAGAAACGAAACAACAATTATAATGGAACATGACGCAGTAATGGTTAGTAAAAATTGGCAAGTAGACTTTGATGACATATTACACTGTGATGCACATAGGTTCGAAGTAGATGCAGATGCTGGCACCCATCCAACAGTAGTGCAGTGGACACATCAACGTAAAGGAGAAATACAATTCAAAGGAACATATGGATATGTAATTAAACCGCATGCGGCAAAAAAATTAATTGAAGCCGCTTACGAAGATGGAATAACAGCGAGTGACATGTTCATTAAGCAGAAATATTGTAATTTACAATTAGTAAAACCACGTGCTATATTAGTTAGGACTAGACAGAGTCTAAGTTCTGATAGAACTTTTGATATGTAATTTATGAAGGATAGACCCGAAAGGAAACCAATGTTCAATAGGCGTAACAAACATGTAAAGCCTCGCGAGGAAATAAAAAATAAAACACTAAGGTATGCAAAATCTACAAAAAATACTAATGAAAAAAAATTATTAAAACAGTTTATACAAATTGAACCTACTAATGTATTAAATGATGATGGTACTAAAGCAAGATACGAACCAAGCATACACATACATTTTCATAAGGCGTTGGAACAAATAACTTTAGAAGGACACTGGATGGAGATGGGTGTACGTGATGGCAGATCAGTAGAATGGTTACTAGAAAAATATCCTAGTCAAGAGTATCATGGATTTGATTCATGGGAAGGACTGCCTGAACAATGGAGTATTGGATCTAGCAAAATATATGATGCAGGAGACATGAAAGTTCCTATGCCTAAGTTTCCTAAAAATATTAAACTATACAAAGGTTGGTTCAAAGACACATTGCCCGAGTGGAAATTACAACATCCTGGTCCAATAGCATTTATACACATAGACAGTGATTTGTATAGTTCTTGTAAAGAAACACTCGATATACTTAATGAACAAATAGTGCCAGGCACTGTGTTAGCATTTGATGAAATTATAAATTTCCGTGGTACTAAAAAACTAGGCAATTGGTACGAGCACGAATGGAAAGCACTAAATGAATGGATAGTAGAAAAAGAAAGACAAGTAGAACCTGCCACTAGAAATTTTGCCTATCAGGCTAGTTGTGTTGTGACTGTCTAAATACCATTCCCCAATCTCTCAGATAAGGCTTTCTAATTTGTTTACTATTAAATTTTTTATCACGCCACCATGGTTGCTTAAACATGTTTAGTCCTAAGCGTCTAATTTCAAACGATCTATCAACTAAATGTTTGTACCCATATGCCTGAAATTTTTCGATCCAGTATTCAGGTAATTGACAATTAACATGATGATGTCCAGGGTATCCAGGCTCACACCATGTAAAGACTACCCATTTGCCTAAAGATAATGCATCCATAAATTGTGCATTGGCACTATCTTCTATATGCTCAGATACTACAACACAATAGACTAAGTCAAATTGATTATAAGGCAATTTTGTTTTGTCTAAAAATCCATTGTTTTCAAAATCATGTAAAATAAAGTTATTAGTCAATTTAGAAGTTTGACAATTAATATCACCTTCAACTCCCCAAGCATCATAACCATGTATTTCATTAGCATAGGCAACATTCATACCAATACCACATCCAATATCCAGCATTGTCTTACAACCTAAGTCTTTAAAATATCTCAATAATCGATCACTTACATGACCATAATTTCCACTTCCTCCTACATTGTTCATGATATTTTTGTTATACTATCTTTTGACATGGCGTTTCTTAATATCTTTGCACTATCTTGAATAGGATCTACCATAAGATATTTTTGTAATTCATCTATACGTTCGATGTTATAATTTTTCATGTCACTAAATGTTAATTCAAATAAATTGTCTGTCATTACAGATTTTCTATGTCTCCATTTAGCAATCTCTTCGGCCATCTTTAAGATTTTATTATGATTTGAACCGCCTCTACCACTAAACTTATCCCACCTTTCTAAACTCTCTTTGATCTCATCGTATGGCCTAGTCAACAATATTACATTAAAACTGCTAAACTTAGTATAATTTTTACGCCAATCTAAATGACCAACAGCAAAATGGTTTGGTTTTTTTACAAGCCATATCGTTTCGTGCCAATGACCCATTGTTCTAACACTTTTTGGATCTGCACGAGCAGTAAGAAATCCTTTTGTACCTGGATATGGATATGTTTCATATTTCCCAGGACTTATATGTTTGATCCCACCATGCCCTCCTGTAAATCCCAACTCTAACAACAGATTAGCAAGAAGATATGTCCCTGCTTTGGGTTGACTAATAATAAAAACTGGTCTACGCAATTTCATTATCTGTAACAAACTTATGTAGTAACTTGCCCCATTCGTGGTGTCCGCGTTCACTTGGATGGCCATCACTAGGAGATTTTGTCCAACTGTTCATTGCACAATACTCAAAATGACTCTGCACATAATTTTTATTATCTACTTTTACTTTATGGTCCAAACTTGATCTATTATCCTGTTGCATTTTAATATTTTGTTTGACAAATTCACTGCTATCAAAATTATAAAAATGTTTTTTGTCTATAGCATCATAAAATAATTTGAGATCTGATCGTGCTTTACCATTCAGGTTAGTTATTGGTGTATCATTAGTTAATGCATGATACATTACATATTTGATCCCATGCAATTTAAAAAAATTTTGTAGTGTCAATATGTGTTGATACAATCTTACAACTCCATTTAGTTCATGATCAATTGAAGGATCCCGCATCAACCATTCATGTTGCCATACTGACCAGGTGTCCCATTGATAGGAAAATTTTAAGAGTTCGCCTTTGATTCCACCTTCTTTAGTTTTTGGGGTAACATAATCAGTTACAAAATCCCACCTATGAGTACTGCTCCACCCAATTGAAACAAAGGTATCATTCATACGTTGAGGATTTGCATAAAACCAATTCATTGTTGTGTTAACAATCCTATCATTGCCTCTTCCACCTTTGGCCAGATTAATTGTTGGTTCAAGTTTTAGCAGTTCGCCTAGTTTTTGATGACAACTTAAACTTACTTTTTTAGTACTAAAACTACAACCGTTACTTAGATGCTTTGAAATCATTTATGAACTTAATTGTTTGTCGCACATGGTTCCAACATGTTCCATTGCGTAATTCTTCTACACTGAACTGGCAGTGTGATATCTGTTGTTCCCATAATGCTGTGTCTCCTGTGTATGGTTGCTCTATCATATTTAATTTTGTACTACTTATCGGCCATGCCATGTTCCCAGAATCACAAGCAATGTTTGGGATACCTGCCAAAACTGCATCTACAGCCGACCCAGATGAATATGATACCACACACCAACAGTTTTGAAAGTCTTGATGTAAGGGTCGCAAATTATCTGGTAATTTATTTTCTACAAATTCACAAAATGGCAGTTTTTGCTTTAATTGTTCTAGTTTTTGTTGTTTGTTAGGCAATGGATGCGGCCGTATTCTAATTGGTCTGTCAGTGTGTTTACGCAATTCTATGACGGTGTTTTCGACCCATTCAAAGATATCTGCTCCACGTAAACTTGCATCACCTGGATTCTGCATTAATACTAATATGTGGTCACCTTCATTACGCCATTTAATAGGTTTTATAATCTTTCTATTTGGATCCATATGGTCAAATCCCCAGATTGTTTCATCCCACAAAAAGCCATTTACGCCAACCCTTAGCCAACTATGATTGTTTGTGTCTGCCCGCCTGTGGACTAACGGGGTTTCAAACATTACAAATGGACGCATTTTATCAAAAACTTGTGTTTTAATCCTATGGTGAGATGCACTCCTTGACTTCTTGACTGATCCATAAATTACAGGAGTAAATTTATTATAATCAGTTGGAAGGTCTATCCAGTTTACTAGATCACAAGGAGTATCAGTAACACCTTCAGCAAACCAACGCATTTTTTGTTGATACACTTCTTGGTGTGCCGACTTAATACACACAGCAACATGCATACAATAATTATATACGCAGTTAATAACGATAATTAAATGTGATGAAATATGTTGGAGGCTATTGGATACCTGATGATGATCACAACTTAGTGATTGATTTTTTAGGTCCTGGTGGCGAACACGATAAAAAAGTTTTTACAGAAATTAGAAAATACATTGCTGATCAACCCAAACGCACCATGGTGGATATAGGTGCAAATGTTGGACGATGGACTAAAGAATTTTGCAATGAATATCACAAGGTATGGGCATTTGAGCCAGCACATTACAATTTAGAATGTTTTCAAAAAAATACAGAGCATGAAACCAATGTCAAAGTTAGAGGTTGGGGGCTAGGTGAATCAAATCACAAAGCAACCTTAAGTGTAGCAGTTGAAAATCATTTAGGTTCAACAATGGCAAAGCCAGATCCACAGGGTGAAATTGACATTCAAAAACTAGATGATCAAGGAATAGAAGATATTGATCTTCTTAAAATAGATGTTGAAGGTTTTGAAACTGAGGTTCTGAAAGGTGGTAACCAAAGTATAAAAAACTATTCTCCCTTAATTGCTATAGAAAGACATGCTTTCAATTACAAATTATTAGGAAAAGAAAAAAAGGAAAGTCATTTGTACTTACAGAGCCTAGGGTATGAAATGATGTGGAAACTAACTAGAGATTGCATTTATGGAATTCCCGGTATCCATTATACAGCATAACGCAAGTCATGTAACAAAACTATATGATTACTCAGATCCTAAATATGAAGGATTGACTGTGCTGTCTGAACATTATTATTATCATAAACCTCATGGTGTATTGCACAAAAGCCTATCTGAAAATTTTAGAATAATACAATGCTTATTTGGTGTTATTAGAATGACAGGGCCAGATATAGAAATACAAATGAGCCGAGAAAACAAAATACAAATTATAGTTCATCCACAGGTCCAAGTGCAATGGACAAACATAAGTGGTAAAGCAGTTGTAACAAGAAAAGAATGCACAAAACATGAGCAGGTAGAATAGCAACATTATATGACTAAAAAATTCGTTACGTTTGGAGACAGTTGGCCATGGGGAGCAGAACTTGATGCCAATCAAAAACCTTTTGGTTATTGGATTGCCGAAGAGATAGGAGCAGATTTTGAAAATTGTGCAGAAGAAGGCACATCAATCGAACACATGATTCTTCAATTACAAAAATACATTACAAAAAACACACAAACAACAACAGCATTGTTTTTTATTACTAATCCTATTAGAAACATGTATTATCAAGGGGGGCAGTGGCTAACGTATAGACCAACTGGACAAAAAAATCCAGGGCATGAAGCATACTACAAATATGTACAATCTGACAAACTTGATTATCACAGAGCACAAATTTTTATGTTAGCCTTACAAAGAATGTGTGAAAAACACAATATAAAAGATTATTATCTTGAAGGTTGGACACATATCGATTGGACATACAGCGGAATAGATAAAGAAAAAATTTATCCATCTAACGCTACACAGATACTAAACGTTGACTTGAATCCAAAAACATCTGAACTGAAAAAATACCAAGACAGTGAATATATCAGACCAAACAAATATCATCCAAACGAACTAGGACACAAACTTATTGCAAAGGAAATTTTAAACTGGATATGAGAACTAAATTATTTGTAAATGGATGTTCTTTCCTTAGGCACAGACACACAAAAGAAACTAACATTAATTTTTCTCCTGCAGAATTAATCAAAGCACATGGCAAATTTGAAAGTTTAATTAATTTAGCAGAGGATGGCCGTGGAAATGACCGTGTTTTAATGACCACCATGCAACATTTTGAAAGACACCCAAAACGAAAACAAGATACATTTGTAATGATAGGGTGGAGTGCAAGTACAAGATTAGATTTTCCATCAGCATATTATTCAAAGCCTACAGCAGTTCAAGGAACTATTTGGTCCACTATTCAAATTATGACCAAAACACATCTATTTGATGAGATGGCAAAAACTAAAAAAACACCTATAAATTATCCTGACTGGATGACCATTAGATATTTTCAAAATGTGTTAGGCTTACAAAACTACTTGAAGCAAAATAATATTCCTTACATTTTTTACAATTCATTAGCACATGCATTTCATGGTGCTAGAGATGATCAAAAGTTTTTAATTAATGCAATAGATCAAAAAAGATTTTATAATTTACTTAACAGCCAGTATGAATATTGTACTGACAATAATTTATTTGTTAGCAAATCTGATGAACACCCTAACAAGCAAGGACATACAGAATGGGCAGATAAGTTGTGTAATTACATAGATACAAATAAACTATATGAGGATCAAAATGCATAATTTAACACATCTATTAGTAAACGGATGTTCTTTTCTTACACCAAGACATACTCCCGAAATCGACCTTGAAATCAGTACCGCTAATGTGGTCAAAGAGCATGGAAAGTTTGATAATTTTAAAAACTTTGCAAGAGGTGGAAGAGGAAATGATAGGATCATGATGACCACCATTACTTACTTTGAAAAGTTTCCTGAACGTAAAAAAGATACGTTTGTGCTTATAGGATGGAGCACTGCTTTGAGAATGGATTACCCTACTAGAAAAGATTTTAAACCTATGCCACCTTTAGATGAATGTTGGGCTACAATCAAAATGGCAAGACATGCAACATCATTTGATAAGATGGCGGCTATGAAGATGGGGGGCATTAATCATTTTAATTGGGAAGTACAGCGATGGTATCAAAACACAATTGGATTACAAAGTTATTTAAAAACAAATAACATTAGATATGTTATGTATAATTCTCTGAAACCTGCTATCGAGTCTGGCAGGAAAGATCATTATGAACTTAAAAAGGCAGTTGACCAAAATAAATTTATGGAAATTGATTATTGTCAAAACGATTATTGTCAGCAAACAAACCAGTACATAAGTACTAATGACCATCATCCAAATGAAGACGGGCACAGGAATTGGGGCAAGAAAGTAACTAATTTTATAGACAAAAATAATTTATATGAAGTTTAGCATATTTCCTAATAGTACAGCAATGAACGGCAAAAAAGTAATGCAATCTTATGCTAAAAGTTTAAAAGATGCAGGTGAAACTGTGGTTGAAAACGATATGGAGGCTGACGTTGCTATCATATGGTCAGTTCTATTTCAAGGAAGAATGAGTAGTAATTATAAAGTTTGGGAAAGATTTAGAACTGCTGGCAAACCCGTAATTGTGCTTGAGGTAGGAGCAATTAAAAGAAACACAACTTGGCGTTGTGGTATCAATGGAATAACTGGTGATGCATATCATGGTCCCATGGGCAATAGTAATGATCGATTCAACATGTTTGGATTAGAAATTAAACCATGGCGTGAACAAAAAGGACATATAGTTATTTGTGGACAACATGATGATTCAGCACAATGGCAAACACATAATGATCAGTCTGTAGCAAAATGGATATACAATACTGTAGAATCATGGAGAGCATACGATTCTACATCAACCTTTTTAATTAGACCACATCCAAGGAATTCATTTAGTTGGTCAGAACTAGGACCGCCAGATAGACTTGGTTGGAGTACATTTTCACAACCAAAAAAGATAGATGGCACATATGATGATTTTGATTTTGAAAAAGTTTTAGAAGAAGCAAAATTGGTTATTAATTTTAATTCTAATCCTGCAATAGAGGCAGTGTTAGCAGGTGTACCTATTATGACACATGAGTCGAGTAGATGTTGGCCAGTAGCCAATCCAGTAGGATATGTAGAAGAATACAATAAACCAAACCGTCAACAATGGGCAAATGATTTGTGTTATACCGAATGGACTGAAGAAGAAATTATTTCAGGAATACCATTTAAAAGAATTAGACAAAAACTAGAAGATCTAGTACAATAAGATATGAGTGCAAGGTTTCATCTGGCTATACCAGTAGGCAATTTAATGACTGCTATTGACTTCTATTGTAACAAGTTAGGTTGTAAAAGAGGCAATAGTGAATTTAAATACCCAGACGCATGGTGTGACATTGATTTTTGGGATAATGAATTAACACTACATGCCTCAGATCCGGAACAAAAGGCTGATGCTGAAAGGCATAATGTCGACATGGGAAACGTAACAGTGCCACACTTTGGCGTACATATTCCTGCTAAGGACTTTGCAGATCTTAAACAAAGAATAAAGGATTACAATGTAGAATACATTGATCCACCTTATGTTAGATTCGAGGGCACTGAACTTGAACAAGAAACTATGTTTCTTGCTGATCCACACGGAAACTGTATGGAAATTAAAACTATGAAAAACCCTGAGGTACTGTTTAAAACATGAACATAGAACAAAAATTAAATGAATACAAAGAAAACATAGAAACACTTGCTGAAATTGACAGCCTTGAAGTTTATCAATGGTTGATGTCTTTAGGTGAAAAACTTGCCAACGATCCGTTGAGCCAAGAAAGACATCTACAAAGTAACAAAGTTACAAAGTGTCAATATGACATGTATGTTGATATAGAAGAAGGTAGGTTTAAAGCATGGAGTAAGGCAATGATAGCAGGTGGATATGCTTATGTTTTACTAGATATTTTTAATGCACTAGACTCAGAAGAACGTAAAAAAATAACTGTGGAACATTTTCAAAAAATAAAATTAGATGAATTACTTACGCTTAACAGGCAAACAGGATTTTATCAGATGATTGAAATAATGTTGCGTAAAGTACATGCAAGTTGAATTAGTTGATAAAATGGGAACTGATTTGTCGGTTGTAAATGCCGCACGAGTATCTTATGCAAAAACAAAAAGTCAATTTAGCCCACAGGACGAAAAATTAATAAAGTATCTTGCAGAACACGAACATTGGTCACCATTTGGACATGCAAGTTTACAATTTAGAATTAAGGCCCCATTATTTGTAGCAAGACAACTTGTCAAACATCAAGTTGGTTTGATATGGAACGAAGTATCTAGAAGATATGTAGACTTTCCACCAGAATTTTTTACTCCACATGCATGGAGAGGCAAACCAAAAAATAGCAAACAAGGTTCAGACGGTATTATCGAAATGTCCCAAGATGATGAAATGATGTATGCGGCAACCATGATTCAATGTGAAGAATTGTATAATAGATTATTATCAAAAGGCATTGCCCCAGAAATGGCCCGTATGGTTCTACCACAAAACATGTACACAGAATGGTATTGGTCTGGGAGTTTATATGCTTTTGCTAGAGTGTGCAATTTAAGATGTGCTAAAGATACACAAATTGAAACACAAAATATTGCTAATCAAATTGATAGTATAGCAAAACAAAAATTTCCAGTCAGTTGGAAATATCTAAGAAAATGAAAAAATATGTTTGTTTAAAGCATGGCAACAAATATGACGGCCAATATGTTAATAAACTTTATAACATGTGTAAAAAACATACAACCGTGCCATTTGAATTTGTTTGTATTACAGAAAAGTCACAAGGACTCGATCCAAAAATAAAAACTTATCCTTGTCCAGATTGGGGAGTAGCAGGCGATCGTAAAGGTTGGTGGTATAAAGTGATGTTGTTTGAACCAAAGTTCCAAGAAACAATAGGCGATGAATTTATATTTTTTGATTTGGATGTTGTAATTTTTAACAACATCGATAGGTTATGGGATTACCATCCTAAAGAATTTGTGGTCATACAGGATTTTAATAGATGTAGAATTAAAAATTGGGCAGTGAGAAATTCTTCCGTAATGAAATTTTTTCCAGGATGCGAAAATCAAGTTTGGGAAGAATTTAATAAAAATAAAATGGCAGTGATTAATAGGATGCACGGAGATCAAGATTGGGTAACAAAATGTTTACCAAACAGTGTTCTTTGGCCAAAAACATGGATTATGAGTTACAAATGGGAAATGGGTGTGCATGTACATAAGCCAGAATTTGGACAACGACATCATATTATTGATCATAGGACGATAGTAGAAAACACATTGGTAATTAAAGATGGTGTAAAGCAAAATGTAACAACTTATAAAAAACCATCTATTACAGACGAAACATGCGTAGCAGTTTTCCATGGTAGGCCAAATCCTGAACAATGTTTAGAGGATCCTTTAGTGGCTGACAATTGGAGATAATGTTATATAATTAACTATGACATACGTTGTAAAAGAGAACTGTATAAATTGTAAATCAATGGATTGTGTAGAAGTTTGTCCAGTTGATTGCTTTTACGAGGGGGAAAATATGTTAGTTATACATCCCGATGAATGTATAGATTGTGGTGTTTGTGAACCTGAATGTCCACAAGAAGCAATAACATCCGATAGTGATGATGCAGATGATTTGACATATTGGTTAGGCATTAATCGAAAATATTCAGAAGAAGGCAACTGGCCAGTAGTAACTCAAAAGAAACCACCTTTGCCAGATGCAGACAAGTATGATTTTTTAAAAGGATTCACTGGCAGTAAAAAAGAAATGCTTGATCCTACACCAGGTGAAGGAGACGTATAAATGGTTGAATGGACACTGATTCAAGCGTTGTTATTTGGTTTAATAGCAACCATCTTGTCTGTCGGATTTATGATATTGATAACATATTTAGACAACAAAAGTAAGGAAGAAGACTGATGAAAACTTGGGGTGATCCACAAACTGCTACCAATAAAGATTATCAAGGCGAAACAATCAACACAAATTTAATAATCCAAGGCGGACAAAAACATTTTGAAACACAATATTTTCCAAGACGTGTGTGGCATGATACACAAGGCAAACCTGCGTTCATAATTGGTAATGGTGAATCACGTCAAGGATTTGATCTTGAGTATCTGCGTGGTAAAGGAACAACATATGGATGTAATG
>MDTB01017389.1_pt1 | contig 15478 bp, 13 predicted proteins | sample 811161 | NCBI WGS metagenome assembly MDTB01 (sample SAMN05326650, study PRJNA326480) | marine metagenome | isolation source: seawater | place: Mediterranean Sea | collected 2009 | reverse complement strand
CCTGGACCTGGGAGCAGGCTCAAGTGCCGGGAAACGACGGAAAGCCCTGCTGGGTGGGGATCAACACAGCCCTGCCGAACCGGTTGATTCGCGCCGCGATAGAAGCCGGATGCCTGAAGGAGCCTTTTGGAGACATCGCGAACATCCGCGCTGAGGTGACCTATGGGCAGAACAAACGCAGTCGCATCGATCTCCTGCTCTCCCCTGGGAGTGACAATCCGGATCAACGACCGATTTATGTCGAGGTCAAGAACACCACCTGGTGTGATGGATCCACCGCCCTGTTCCCGGACACCGTCACGGAGCGAGGTCAAAAGCATCTCGTGGAACTGATGGGTGTGTTGCCCGCAGCTCGCGCTGTGCTGGTGCCGTGCCTCAGCCGCGATGACGTGGATGGCTTCGCTCCAGGAGACACCGCCGATCCCCGCTACGGGCAGCTGTTTCGCCAGGCGGTTGAAGCCGGGGTGGAGGTGGTTCCATGCCGCTTTCGCTTCCAGAGCGATGGGGTGCTGTGGGATGGCATCAAAGCGTTGTCGATTTAACAAGTCAGATCGAGAAGGGTCCTGACTGACAGAGAAAAAACGCTTTTTGTATCAAGACGCACATATCTTGCGTCAACCAACCGACACCTTTTGTTTACCCCGTTACAACGGGCTGTCCGCAGCATCGCGACCCTTCTATGACGACTGCAAGTTCACCAAGTGGGCGACTTCGACAATCGCTCCAAAACGCTTCTCTTCTAGATGGACCAATCCTTCTGCTGAAAAGCATTCAAGGATTCAGGTCCCATCGCTCACTGTTGTGGGCTGCTTGCATCCCACTGGCCCTGGGTGGCCTGGGACTCTTCACACTCGCAGCGAAGGCTGAAGAACTCCCCGAACTCAGCGCAGCATTCCTCGCTAACAACCTCTGGCTCCTGGTTGCGACGATCCTCGTGATCTTCATGAATGCCGGTTTCGCCATGGTGGAAGCCGGAATGTGCCGCCAGAAAAATGCTGTCAATATTCTTGCCAAAAACCTCTTCGTCTTCGCTCTGGCGGTGACGGCCTACTGGGTTATTGGTTATTCACTGATGTACGGCGACGCCGCCATTGATGGCTGGCTGTATTTCGCTGGATTGTTCTTCGATCCAACCGTTTCTGCAGAAACCATCTCTGAAGCGGGTCTTGTTCCCAGCGTTGATTTCCTGTTCCAGGCAGCGTTCGCAGGAACGGCAGCAACGATTGTTTCCGGTCTTGTTGCTGAGCGCATCAAGTTCGGCGAATTTGTGTTGTTCGCGATTGTGTTGACGGCATTCATCTACCCAATTGCAGGAAGTTGGGAATGGAATGGTGGTTGGTTGAACAGCGTTGGCAATAAAGAATTCATCGACTTTGCCGGTTCATCCATCGTTCACTCGGTTGGAGCCTGGGCTGGTTTGGTTGGTGCCGTGCTGCTTGGACCCCGTATTGGCAAATACGTCAACGGCAAAACCCAGGCGATCCCCGGTCACAACATGGCCATCGCCACCCTCGGCGCCCTGATCCTCTGGATTGGTTGGTATGGCTTCAACCCCGGTTCCCAGCTGGCCATGGACCAATGGGTTCCCTACGTGGCCGTGACCACCACCATGGGTGCAGCTGGTGGTGCAATCAGCGCAACCGTGATCTCCACCATCACGTCCAAAAAGCCTGATCTGACCATGATCATCAACGGCATCCTTGCCGGTTTGGTGAGCGTGACCGCAGGCTGCGGCAATCTCACCGTCGCTGGCTCCTGGGCAGCTGGAGCCGTGGGTGGCGTGATCGTTGTGTTCTCCGTCGCAGCTCTTGATGCTGCGGGTATCGATGATCCCGTTGGTGCCTTTTCCGTGCACGGCACCTGTGGCGTGTGGGGCACCCTGGTGATCGGTCTCTGGGGTTATGACGTCCAGGGTGACGGTTCAGGCCTCGGCTTGCTCTCAGGTGGCGGCATCGAACAGCTGGGAATCCAGGCGCTCGGTGCCGGTGCTTACGCCCTCTGGACCGTGGTGACCTGCTTCATCGCCTGGCAGATCATTGGTGCACTGTTCGGTGGCATCCGAGTGACCGAGCAGGAGGAAACCGAAGGTCTGGACATCGGGGAACATGGCATGGAGGCCTACCCCGATTTCGCCATCACCTCCAACTGATCGGGCGCAACGAGCCTCGATCCACTTGATCAAGCCCGGCTCATGCCGGGCTTTTTTTTACCCATTGCAGGCTCTCCCAATAGAGTCGCTGCAGCTCGGAGCCATTCATGGATACCCACGCCTTTAAGCGCTCCCTGCACCATTCAGAGCGTTACAACCGTCGCGGTTTCGGGCGCGCCGAAGAGGTCGCCGAAAGCCTCGATCAGGCTTACCAAAGCGGGCTGATTGGCACGATTCGAGATAACGGTTACAAGCTGGCCCATGGACGGCTGCAGGTGCGCCTGGCCGAAGCGTTCGGGTTCTGCTGGGGCGTGGAACGGGCCGTTGCCATGGCCTATGAAACGCGCCGCCATTACCCCGATGAACGGCTGTGGATCACCAATGAAATCATTCACAACCCCTCAGTGAATGACCATCTGCGAGAGATGGATGTGGAGTTCATTCCCGTGGATCAAGGCATCAAAGACTTCTCTGGTGTTGGATCAGGCGATGTGGTGATTCTTCCGGCATTCGGCGCCACAGTTCAGGAGATGCAACTGCTCAACGAACGGGGTTGTCACATCGTGGACACCACCTGCCCGTGGGTTTCGAAGGTTTGGAACACCGTTGAAAAACACAAGAAACATGCCTTCACCTCAATCATTCACGGCAAGGTGAAACATGAGGAGACCCTTGCCACGAGTTCCTTCGCAGGAACTTATCTCGTGGTGCTGGATCTTGAAGAAGCTCAGTTGGTCGCGGATTACATCCTGGGCAAGGGCGATCGCAGCAGCTTCATGGACCGCTTCCAGCGCGCCAGCTCACCCGGCTTTGACCCGGATCGTGATCTGGAACGACTCGGGGTGGCCAACCAAACCACCATGTTGAAAAGCGAAACAGAGGAAATCGGACGTCTGTTCGAGCGAACGATGCTGAGCAAGTACGGGCCGACCCAACTCAACGAACATTTTTTGGCGTTCAACACGATCTGCGACGCCACCCAGGAACGCCAGGATGCAATCTTCTCTCTTGTTGATGAACCACTCGATCTGATGGTCGTGATCGGCGGATTCAACTCCTCCAACACAACCCATCTTCAGGAGATTGCCATCAGCCGGGGAATTCGCTCCTTTCACATCGACACACCGGATCGCATTACGGACGACAACGTGATCCAACACAAACCCCTCGGCGAGGACCTGACCAGCGAAGGCGATTTCCTCCCAACTGGACCCGTCACGGTGGGCATCACATCCGGTGCTTCAACCCCGGATCGCGCTGTGGAGGAGGTCATTCAGAAACTGATGCGGCTCAGCGAAGCCACGCCTTTATAAACGCTTTACATTTGAACCAACTCGATTCGCCGAGTCCTCGGCAATCCCCGCTCTGTGCTGCTTTTGTCGCGTATCGACACTGAAAACCTGCGCAGCGGCTCTGATCCACAGGTGCGCTGCTATCGAAGTCAGTTCTCTGATCAGATGGAGATGCTGGCACCGTCCCCACGGGTGGCGGCTTACCTCGATCAGCACGAAGGCTGGTTTCAGCGGTGCGCCACACCGATGCAGGTGACCGCGGTGGATCAACAGTCCTACGCCCTGACCCTCGGGCGCTTCGGGAACTTCGGTTTTGAAGTGGAACCGACCATCGGACTTCGTCTCTTACCGCAGGACCAATGCGTGTACCGGATCGAAACCATCGACGTTGAGGCCAAATCCAACGATCCGAGCCTGCGGGAGCATTACGACGTGGATTTTCAGGCGCGCATGGAGCTGAAACCCTTGAGCGATACCAGGGACGTCGATCCTGAGCTGGCCACGGCAGTGAGCTGGGACCTCGATCTGGCTGTCTGGATCCGTCTGCCAAGGGTGATCACCGTGCTCCCCGATCAACTGGTGCAAAGCAGCGGTGACCGACTTCTACGGCAAATCGTTCGTCAGATCTCCCGCAAGCTCACCTGGAAAGTCCAGGAGGATTTCCACGCCACCCATGGACTGGCTTGCCCGCCGAGGCGACGGGCTGCCTTTTGATCAGCGGTTCGTCCAGATCTTGTTGACGATCTCCATGCCGCTGACCGCTTGCCAGAGGAACAACGTCATCACACCCATGTTCAAGCCCACATGAGCCTTGCGTGCGATCAGATTGCCCTGTTGCATCAACGGTGAAAGCGAGGCGGCCAGAGCGATCATTCCCGTCATCGCGAGGCCGACCAGCAGGTGGGGACCAACAAACAGCTTGCCGTTGTTGAGGTAGGTCACGGCCATCCCACCGAGGGTGCCGAACGTCATCACAGCCAGCAGCAGACTGCCCCAGCGGTAATGACGCTGGGCAAACTTTTTCGGGACGAGCTCCTTGCGTTGCTCCGGAGTGCCCGTGCGGGTCTTCTTGGCCTTGATCCCGAGATACAGCGCCCACCCTCCTGCTGCCAGAAGGGCCCACTCCGTGAGCGGATGAACGAAATTGAGACTGAAGGGCAGCGTGGCCAGCATCGAGAGTCAGCGGCGTTGTGGCGAGGCTACGAGCCGATGGTTCCGAGGCGAGGTCAATGCAGAAAGTGACGCTGGCCCGTGAGCAGCATGGCGATGCCCAACTCATCGCAGGCCTTGATGGAATCCTCGTCGCGCCGGCTGCCACCCGGCTGAACCACAGCACGGATGCCGTGGGACGCCGCAAGCCGCACCGTGTCATCAAACGGAAAGAAACCATCACTGGCCAGAACGGCTCCTTGGGCGCGCTCCGCCGCGGCCTCCAGCGCCAGCCGAGCTGAACCGACGCGGTTCATCTGTCCGGCACCGATGCCCAGGCTCTGACCCTCACTGGCCACGGCGATGGCATTGGAGCGAACGTGGCGCACCAGTTTCCACGCAAAAACGAGATCCTCCCTCTCCTGGTCTGTGGGGGGACGCTGGGTGGCGACACTCCAACTCTCGGGAGCACTGGCTTGATCGTCCAGATCCTGAACCAGCAAACCTCCGAGGATGCTCCTCACGTGACCGGGACCAGCCGCATCCAGGGCCGCCGGAGACAATTCCAGCAACCTCAGATTCGGTTTCGCAACGAGAATCTCCCGGGCATCCGGACTGAACCCCGGGGCCACGATGCACTCCAGAAACAGGCTGGTGAGCTCCCGCGCCGCCGCGGCTTCCACCACCCCGTTGATGGCAACGATGCCGCCGAAGGCACTGACGCGATCGGCATCCAGGGCTCGGATCAGCGCAGCCGAAACGGTCTCGGCGATTGCGACACCACAGGGATTCGTGTGCTTGACCACAACAGCTGCGGGCTGCTCTGCCGGCCGCAATCCATCAACCCCGTAACCAAATTCACGAACCGTCGCCAGCGCCGCCTCGAGATCGAGAAGGTTGTTGGTGCTCAGCTCCTTGCCCTGCAGCTGAATCGCTGCCCCCCAGCCCTGTTTCGGCTGGCTGTACCAACGAGCCCTCTGATGGGGGTTTTCGCCATATCGGAGGGTCTGGCGTAAGGGAACGGCCGAGAGCCATGGACTGTCCTCACGATCCACCGATGTGGCCATCCAGGCGCTGATCGCGGTGTCGTAGGCAGCGGTGTGCTGAAACGCCTCAAGCGCCAGGCGTTGGCGCAGATCTGCCGGCACGCCGTCGACGGAACCTTCCAGGGCTTCAAGCACCGTCCCGTATTGCTGAGGACTGGTCAGGACCGCAACATCGGCATGGTTTTTGGCCGCGGCACGAACCATCGCTGGCCCTCCGATATCGATTTTTTCAATCGCCTCCTGCCAGGTGACATCAGGCCTCGCAACGGTGTCCTGAAACGGGTAAAGGTTCACCACCACCAGATCGATCGGCTCAATTCCCTGCGCTTTCAGGTCACTCTGATGCGAGGGATCATCACGCCTGGCCAGGATTCCCCCATGCACCCGCGGATGCAGGGTTTTCACGCGACCTCCAAGGATTTCCGGCGCGCCGGTGTGGTCAGAAACCCGGATCACCGGCAGACCCGCCGTCTCGAGAACCGTGGCGGTGCCACCACTGGAAAGCAGTTGGTAACCGTGCCGATGATGCAAGGCCTCCGCTAACGGCACCAGGCCTGTCTTGTCCGACACACTCAGCAGGGCGAATGGAGCCATGACGTCCGGTCCAGGCAGTCGTGAGCCAACCTACGCAGCAATGACCTGCGAACCGGATGAGCCAACGCCTGGTGCTGCTGCATGGATGGGGAGCTGATGCCGATGACCTGAGACCGCTCGGTGATGCCCTGATGCAGCTGCATCACGCTCCTCTTGAGGTTGTGTCGCTTCAGGCTCCTGAGCCTCACCCGCAAGGCTCTGGCCGTCAGTGGTACGGCCTCTTTCCCGCAGCGTGGGAGGCCGTGCCTCAGGCCGTGGCGGACCTACGGGAGCGACTGGTGAAGCTCAGTGGTGGCGAAGAAGCCCTGACCAAGACTGTGTTGTTCGGCTTCTCCCAAGGAGGAGCCATGGCGCTTCACTGCGGTTGTGATCTGCCCTTGGCCGGGGTGATGTCCTGCAGTGGTTATCCCCATCCAGATTGGCAACCGGCGTCGAATCATCCCCCGGTTCTTCTCGCCCATGGGACTGAAGACACGATTGTGCCCGTGGCTGCCATGGAAGCGATCTGGAGCCGTCTCCAGACGGATCGTTGCGAAAAACTGGCGTTCAACCAGGGCCACACCATTCCATCGGAGCTGATGGGGACGTTCCAGCGGACGCTGAGCCGAATGCTTCCTGCGGAAATCTGCTGAAGAATCGAATCAGGCTGGAACGTCTCAGACTGGGCCGTGGGACGGATCGCCAGGATCAGACGAAGGCGTATTCGTACTCCTCCATCTCTTCCCAATCGTCTGCAGCGAGATCAAGACCATCGAAGAGCTTGTCCTCTCCAATCGAATCAACGATCAAACGCAGCGAGGGAAACAGAAAGTGATTCTCCTCGGCGTACTGGGCACTGAACAATCCCTTTTCGCCCCAGAAAAAACGGTCCGTTGTGTGCTCATTGCGGCGGACGTTCAACAGAGCGGGCGGAACCAGTCCTGCCTCTGCGATGTAGCGGCGAGCGGCGGTAACAGGCTTGTATTCCCCGGTCTCAAGGTGATGGGTGGACACATGCGCTAAAACACGCTGACCGGCCAGACGACGGCGACTGATGCGCTTGCGCTTTTTGGACATGTAAGGAGCTCCGGGTAGGTGAACGAGTCAGGGGGAAGACATGAATGGCCAGTCGATCAGGACCTGCTGCGAGGAAGCCCTCAGCAGGATGTGTCGATATGGACAGGGCGACGCAGGAACGTCTTTGGACCGCGTCAGAGGGGAGCAACGGATGTGCCGTTGCCGCTCAAGGAACACCAACAACCCAGCAACGCCGGTGTAGGCGCACAACAGAGGACGCTTCTGCCTCTGCTGTAGCTTTGGTTGCGATAAGAATGCAACCTCTGCAAGGTATTGGTGAATTCGGCCTTTGACAGGCCGGACTCCGGTCGTTAGGTGAATCTTAAGACTTTTTCCGGATTTTTCAAGGCCCCTTAACCAACGGGGAATCCCTCGCTCTCCAAGCGCAACCTGGTCCTATGCAACAGACGGACCGTTTTCTCGGTTTTGCGGATCAACAGCTCTCTGAACTCTGCAGAACGTCGCCGTTACGTCAGCTCGCGCTTTACCTCAGCCGCTCGATCGAGGCGCAGGGCCCTTCGCTGGAACTCGTCAGCCAGTGGCCGAAAGGAGACCGGCAATTGCCTCCAGCGGACAAGGATCCAGATCTGCGAAGGCCGGTGGACGAACGCCGCTGGTATCCCCTTCAGGACGGGACGGTGATCCTCGGAGCGCTGCGTGCTGAGCTCGATCCCTCCCAGGACTGGAGCCAGGACCTGGATCAGCGTCTGCGCAGCTGCGCAGACGCCGTGAGCCATGCCCTGAACCTGGACCTCGAGTGCCTGCGTCTCCGTCAGGAACTGCTCGAACAACGCGAACACACCCGCACCTTGGTGCATCAGCTGCGCAACCCCCTGGCCGCTCTGAGGACCTACGCGAAGCTGCTGCTCAGGCGAATGGAACCAGACAACGAACATCGCGATCTGGTGGAAGGGATGCTGAGTGAACAGACCCAGCTCAATCGCTACGTGAATGTGCTGGAGAGTCTGGGTCGGGATGTCCTGCCGAAAGCGGCTGATTCCACCAGTCCCCTCTTGCTTCCTCCGGTGCCGAGCCCTGAGCGGCTGCCCCTGTCGGAGCATCTGAAGCCGCTGCTCGAACGGGCAGAAGCAACAGCCTCGCTTCAGGATCGACACTGGAGTGGGCCTGAACACTGGCCGCAGTGGACGCTTGCCCTGAACGCAACAGCGGCCGCGACCATTCTCGAGATCGTTGCGAATCTGATCGAAAACGCCTTCCGCTACAGCCCCGCTGGCTGTCGGATCGGCCTGTTGGTGCTTCAGGACGGTCTGTGCGTTTGGGATGAGGGGCCTGCGATCGCGCCCGCGGAACACGACCGGATCTTTCAACGGGGCGTCCGTGGTGCCGCGAGTCGCGAGCTCTCGGGGTCGGGGCTGGGGTTGGCGCTCGCCAGAGATCTGGCCGAACGGCATGGCGGCAGCCTTGATCTGGAGATTCACCCCGCCGCAATCTCCCCTTCGCTTCCCGACAGTGGCAATGCCTTCCGGCTGCGCTGGCCGGCTTAAGCGTTTGGCGCCAGCAAGGCCAGACCAAGCAGCGTGAAGGCCTGGCAAAGCACCAGCGAGGCGCCGTAGGAATCGCCGGTGTGGCCTCCGAGCACCCTCCCAAGACGCTCGGACACAAGCACCGCGACGCCTGCACCAAGCAGGAGCTGCAGCGGGCCAGCGATGAACCCGAGGGGAACGAGCAGAAGGATCAAAGGCAGCAGATCCCAGAGCGGACGCCCATGACGGCGATGGAAGCCAGCCGTGCCCTGTTCGCGCAGATAGTCGAACCGAGCCATGGCCCACAACGGTGCCGTCCGCCCCCAGATGGATGCGATCACAATGGCGACAGGGGCCTGAGCGCCCAAGCGCAGCAAGGCTGCGGTCTCCACCAGAAGAACAAGGATCAACGCCAAGACACCGCTGGCTCCAACCCGGCTGTCCTCCATCGCCTCCAGCCGTCGCGCCGGACCGGCGGCGAGACCATCAGCGGTATCCATCAGTCCGTCATGGTGAAGGCCTCCGCTGAGCCAGATCCCAAGGGCCAACACCAAAGGGGTGGTGGCCAGCGCAGTCCATCCCAGATGCTCCAGCAACCACCAGAGCAGAGCCTGCAAGCCACCGATCACAGCACCAATGCAAGGAGCGAAGCGAGCGATGCGCTCGAACCGTGGGGGTGGCCAGGGCAGACCGGGCAGGATCGAATAAAAGATCCAGGCACCAGCGAGGTCCTGCAGCCAAGGTGGTGTTGTGCGGGGGATCGCAGGGGGTCTGTCTGAGCCCCACCGTAGGTTCAGCCCAGGGATTCCCCTGCCTTGTTCGGTTTCCAGATCACCGCGCAGTGTCCGCACACAGCCGCTCGCTGCGGTTGCTTTGAGACGCCCCACGGCGTGGTGGAGACCCCACGCTTCATGCCGGTCGGCACGCTCGCCACCGTGAAGGGCATCAGCACGGCGCAATTGGCACAGACCGGTGCACAGATGGTGCTGTCCAACACGTATCACCTGCACCTGCAACCTGGCGAGGCGGTCGTCTCCGAAGCCGGCGGGCTGCACCGCTTCATGGGCTGGGACGGGCCGATGCTCACCGACTCCGGTGGCTTCCAGGTGTTCAGCCTCGGCGATCTCAACCGGATCGATGACCGCGGCGTGGTGTTCCGCAACCCCAGAGACGGGCGCACCATCGACATGACACCGGAGCATGCCACTGCCATCCAGATGGCATTGGGTGCGGACGTGGCGATGGCATTCGATCAGTGCCCGCCGTTTCCGGCCACCGAAAATGATGTGATTGACGCTTGTCGTCGCACCCACGCCTGGTTGGAGCGCTGCGTCAACGCCCACACCCGAACGGACCAGGCGCTGTTCGGCATCGTTCAGGGGGGATGCTTCCCCCATCTGCGCCGCGAGAGCGCTCGCGCTGTGGCCTCCTTCGACTTACCCGGAATCGCGGTGGGTGGTGTGAGCGTCGGTGAACCGGTGGACGAGATGCATCGCATCGTGCGGGATGTGACGCCGCTTCTGCCGCTGCATCGACCCCGTTATTTGATGGGGATCGGCACCCTGAAAGAGATGGCCATCGCCGTCGCCAACGGGATCGACCTGTTCGATTGCGTGCTTCCCACACGGCTTGGGCGGCATGGCACCGCCCTCGTGGGAGGCGAGCGCTGGAACCTGCGCAATGCCCGCTTCCGTCATGACCACACGCCGTTGGACCCCAGCTGCTCCTGCCTGGCCTGTTCCAACCACACCCGCGCCTATCTGCACCACCTGATCCGCAGCGAGGAATTGCTTGGGCTCACGCTGCTGAGCATTCACAACATCACCCATCTGGTGCGCTTTACATCAGCCATGGGGCAGGCCATCGCCGAAGGATGTTTTTCAGAGAATTTCACTCCCTGGGAGGCGGACTCACCTGCCCATCACACGTGGTAGCGTCCAGCCCATTGCCTGATGACACAAGGGATGGCCGCCTTCACCCTCGACCTGCTGGCTCAGCTGCCTGAGGCCTACCAGGCTTTCGGTCCCCTTGTCGATATTCTTCCGCTGATTCCAGTCTTTTTCCTGCTGCTCGCCTTTGTCTGGCAAGCCTCCGTGGGCTTCCGTTGATCGGCTGTCACTCACCCGAGTTATTGGCCTAACTCTGTTTTTGGCTCTGGGCAGCGAAGCACGGCCCAGGCGAATTCAGGGAGCACCAGCATGCGTCTCCATCGGCTTGGTTCCTGGATGAGGCGATACAACCACTCGATCTGCATCCGGCACATCCACTGAGGAGCGCGTTGTTTGGTGCCTGACCAGACATCAAAGCTTCCGCCGACCCCCATCCATATTCCTTTCTTCCCCTGACTCACCCGCAGGGACCACGTCTCCTGGCGTGGCACACCCAGGGCAATCAGCACAAGATCCGGTTGCAGGCGATCGAGTTCCGCTTCAATTCCTGGCCAGGCCGACTCAGGCTGGTATCCATCAACGGCCAGGACCAGATCAAGGCCAGGATGCTCTTGCGGAAGCGTGGACCTCAAGCTGTCCATCACGGCTGGGGCAGCACCGATCAGAGCGACCTTCCAACCGTGCGCGGCGGCATAACGAAGCAAAACCCAGGCCAGCTCGATCCCGGCGGTTTTGATCACCCTCACCCCCTGGCGTGACAGGGCCCACACCACCCCGGCACCATCAGGAATCACCAGATCAGCTGAGTGAATGGCGGCACCCAGCGCCTCATCCGCCAGGGCCATCATCGTCATCTCCGCATTGAGCGTCACAATCCGCCCGCCGCCGTGGGAATGAAGCCCAAGAGCGGCGGCTGGGACATCGCGGCAGGCATCCACAGGGACACCCAGAACGCTGCAACGACGTCGGTCATCGGGAGAGGTGCTGACGGGATCCATTGCCTTGAGACCGAGATGGAGAATTTAGGAGCGGTGCAACGTCGGCCCATGGTTCTCTTTTCAACCGAAACCGCCACCGCTGCCGACGCGGACCGAAAGCTGGAACAACTCGACCGTTCGATTGAACGCGTTGTTCTGGACCGCCAGGACCCCATCAGCGGGCTGCTTCCAGCCAGCACCGCCCACACCGTCCACGGGGACTACGGCGATGCCTGGGTCAGAGATTGCGTGTACTCGATCCAGTGCGTCTGGGCCCTGGCGATGGCCCACCGCCGCCGCTCCGGAGAGCACTGCAGCCGTGTTTGGGAACTGAACCAACGGGTGCTCGCCCTGATGCGCGGGCTGCTCCGAGCGATGTTGCGCCAAGCCGCCAAGGTGGAGCGGTTCAAGACCAGTCTTGATCCGCTCGACGCGCTGCATGCCAAGTACGACAGCAGCAATGGTGATCCGGTGGTGGCCGATGACGCCTGGGGCCATCTGCAACTGGATGCCACCTCCCTGTTTCTGCTGCAGCTGGCCCAGCTCACCCGATCCGGACTGCCGGTGGTGCGCAGCCGCGATGAGGCGGATTTCATCCAGAACCTCGTGCACTACATCGCCAGGGCCTATCGGATCCGCGATTACGGCATCTGGGAACGGGGTGACAAGAGCAACCACGGCCTGCCGGAACGGAATGCCAGCTCGATCGGCATGGCCAAGGCTGCCCTGGAGGCCCTGGAGGGCCTGGATCTGTTCGGCCCGCACGGCAGCGGCGATGTGCAGCTGCTGATTCCCCAGGGGGCGATCGTTCGCATGCGTCGGGCTTTGTTGAACCTTCTGCCCCGCGAATCCGCCAGCAAGGAAGCCGACAGCGCCTGCCTGTCGGTGGTGGGGTATCCCGCCTGGGCGATCGAGGACCGGGATCTATGCGAACGCACCGTTCTCCGCATCCGCAGGGAACTGGGCGGAAACTACGGCTACAAGCGCTTTCTCCGCGATGGCCATCAAACCGCCGCGGAGGATGTCAGCCGGTTGCATTACGAGCCCGAGGAACTGATGCAGTTCCAAGGCATCGAGTCGGAATGGCCCCTGTTCCTGGCCTTCGAACTGGTCACAGCCTGCTGCGAGGAACGCTGGGAGGATGCGCGCCGATGGCATGACCGCCTGAGCCCCCTTGCCGTGCCCGTCAACGGCGAACAGCTGTACCCGGAGCTCTACCGGGTACCGGATGCACTGGTGGACGCGGAACGGCGCCAACCCGGCAGTCAGTCCCGTGAGGCGAACAGCAATGTGCCGCTGATCTGGACCCAAAGCCTGGTTTGGCTGGGCGAGATGTTGCTGGAGGGACTGATCACACCGGGAGATCTCGATCCCTGCATGCGGCGAGCACCGCGTTCCCTTGGAGCAGACGCGGTGCTCGTGGCGATGGCACCTGAAACAAGCCAGGTCCAGCAAGCGCTGATCGAGGCGGGACTGCCGGTGGAGACATCGGACGTCTCGTCCAAAAACACGTCAGCCACCACGTCAGCCACCACTGTTGTGCTGCCCTCCGGATGCCTGGACCGGCAGTTGGGACGCCTGGGAGCAAACCCAAGGCTGGGCCTGAGTGGTCAGCCGCCGCAACGGATGGAAACCGAGGACACCGCCCGCTTCTATCGCCATGGGGAGCAGACCGTCTGCTTCACCGCAGCGGTTCTGGAGGACTCGATCAGCTATCTCGCTGATGACCCGCTGCAGCTGCAGGACACCGTTGTGGATGAGCTGCACCTCCTGCAGCGGCATTGGAGCGGCAACGGCCTGCCGTTGTTGGTGATCCCTGTCAGCAGCGAAGCGTTCCATCTGCACCGGAACACTTTTTTGAACCTGGGACGAACGCTCCAGACCGGATCGATCGAGGGGATCCCTGTGCGGTTCGACCGCCTCACCGAACTGGCGCAGCGTGGACAGTGGTTGCGCCTTCCAGCTGAAGTGGACCCAGCGGAGCTGCAGCGAAGCGCCCCTGGTGCAGCAGCACCCCTCCTGCGCGATGCCACCGATCTGCGAGGCCTCACGGCTGCGGAGGAGCAGGAGCTGGATGACACCCCCCTCGAACAGCTCTGCCAGAGGCTCTGGTCCAGTGCATCGCTCCATGAACAGGCTGAGGTGCTGGAGCTGCTGAAGAACCGCATGGGCACCAAGGCCATCCAGCCCGCGCCGGATCAGCGGCCTGTGGACCTGCAACTGCTTCTCAACGAGGTGTATCACCATGGGCTCCGCTGCCAGGACTGGAGCGTGGTGCGACGGTGTGCAGGTGCAATGGGCATGGCGCATCCCCAGTTGGAAGATGCGCTCACCGATCTGCTGGTCCGTCAGAAGCAGGTGGTGGTCGGCCGAAACTACACCTCGGATTCAAGGCTGATCACGCCGCAGTCCAGTGCGGCAATCGCGGCGCTTATTGCTCGCACCAGTGGACGGGATGGCCGTGAGCGGATGTTGGAGCAGGAACTGCTGCTCGCCCTTGATGGGGTCGCCCGCCGCGAACCGGGCCTGCTCAAGGGCAGTCTCACCCTGCAGCTCGGACAGCTGCTGCTGATGCTCACCTCCGAGCTTGCCAGCGAACGCAAACTCAGTCAGGACGAGGCATTCGAAGCGGTTTGCGCCGAATCACCCCACGCCATCCGAGCTCGGCTGCGGGCGGTCCTCACGGATATGGACCACGCCCGAGCCGCACTGCAACGGGGCGAGCAGCTTCACCTCAGCGGACGCGTGCAATGGAGGGTGCCGGATCCGATGCAGCAGGCCCCCAGCGGTGGTGGGTGGCTGCAGCACCGCATCCGGTTGGGAAGCCTGCAACGGGTGCCACGTGATTTCTACGCCGGCATCTGGTCACTGCTGCAGCACTGCCGCGGCCTCGTGATCGGCGACAAGCTGGAACGCCGCAATCGCCTCAACAGCCGCCTGGTGCTGGAAAAAACAGCCGGGGAACGCAACTTCGCCACCCAGGTGGAGCATCTGCTCAGTCGGATCGAGGCTCCGGAATACCGGCAGCTGTGTTGTGAATGCCTGCTCTCACTGATGGCCTTCGTGGAAGCCAACCCAGCCGTGCGGATGGAGGACGATGTGGCCCTTGATGTGGTGATCGGCCACGCCGTTCGGGTGGGTTGGCAACAGACACACCCCGAGTTGGACCGCTCGAGCTATGGGATGCACAAAGCCAGCGCCTGGGCTCAGTTCTATGAGGCATCCCCCGAGGAGTGCCGCCGTTGGCAGATCACCGCCCTGAGACAGCTCGCTGAACAGGAGGGGCTGGTCAGATCGGGGCTGTGAGCGGCACTCCCATATCGGGATGTTCCACGGCCTGCTCGATCAGATCGGCCAACTTCAGAGCACGGGATGCCTGTTCTCCGTCCACAGCCGGGGTTTCGCGGCCGCGCACGCATTGGAGGAAATGTTCCAACTCGGCATAAAGCGGCTCAATCGATGTGGTGCTCACCTCTTCGATGAACCCGTCGTTGCGATACAGCAATTCACCGTGGTCCGCTGAGTACCACTCATGGGCACGCCGGTGCACATGCAGGGTGTGGTTCAGGAAATCGGTCTCCACCAGGCTGGAGCGGCAATGCGCACTGAGGTTGCGGATCTTGCGGTGGCTCATCTTGCTGGCGGTGAGACTGGCGACAACGCCGTTCTCGAAGCCGAGTGTGGCGTTGACGTAGTCGATCGGTCCTTCGGCGCTGCGACCACCCGCTGCCGCAAGTCGCACCACCGGAGCCTGGGCCAGCTCCAGCACGAGATCGATGTCATGGATCATCAGATCCAGCACCACCGACACATCGTTGGCCCGATCAGAGTGGGGGCTGTGG
>MDTB01168229.1_pt1 | contig 15479 bp, 19 predicted proteins | sample 811161 | NCBI WGS metagenome assembly MDTB01 (sample SAMN05326650, study PRJNA326480) | marine metagenome | isolation source: seawater | place: Mediterranean Sea | collected 2009 | reverse complement strand
GGAATTCAGACACTTAACCATGGTTCACGGACGTTTTTGGTGCGCTCGAGAGGATTCGAACCCCTGACCCCTAGATTCGTAGTCTAGTGCTCTATCCAGCTGAGCTACGAGCGCATTCTGACATAATTACTTTGTTGTTTAATAAGAAATTTTGTAAAATTATTAACTAAAGCATATTATCACTTGTTAATATAATACATTAAATTGGATTTGCTGGGTGTAAAGAAAAAATGTTTGATAGATTTAAGACTGGAAAATTATTTGATTTATTAAGATTATTTTTCAAATTTGGTATTTTTAAAATTATTTTTATATCAGAATCGTATATTCATTTAATAGTTGTTAAAATTTTAAAAAGATAACTCAAATATCCATAAATAATGACTAAAAATAATTTCAAAAAAAAAAAATCTCTTAAAATTCAGAAAGAATATGTCAATGAAATTAATACTCTTTATCAACAAGGTTTAGTTTGTTTTAATAAGAAAGATTTTTCAAATTCGATAATGTTTTTTGAAAAGGTCTTAAGAATTGAACCAATTCATAAAGAATCATTAAACTCTCTTGGAGTTATAAATAAAATTTTAAATAATTATGATTTGTCAATTTTATATTTTAAGAAGGCGTTGTCATTGGATCCAAAATACATAGATGCCTTAATAAATTTAACAAATACATATGATCATACTGGTGATAAAGTAAATGCTCTAAGAACTCAATTAAGAGTTTTAGAAGTTGAGCCTCAAAACGTAAAATTTTTAGAGAAACTTGCATTTCTTCTTAAAAATACACAATTAACAAAATTCAATCATTTTTTAGACAGATACATGGTATTAATTTTTGAAAAAAAAATAAAAGTTGATATCCCAAACCTATCATCGCTCTTGATAAGTTTAGTAAGACTTAATCCAATATTTTTAGAATATTTTCATAATTTAAAAAAAGAAGATATAAATTTAGAAGTAAATGATCTTATCGAACAGCTTAAAAAATTAAAATTATTAGTAAACATTATGCCTTTATTATCAATCCGAGATTTTGATATAGAATTTTGTCTTCATACATCAAGAAAAATTATTTTAATGAATTTACACAAGGTGCAATCTGTAAAGTTTTTAGAGAGCTTTTTATGTTCGTTGTCCTTAACATGCTTTTATAATGAATACATTTTTAAAGTCACACAAGAAGAAGTGGATGAACTTTTTAAAATTGAAAAAGAAATAAAAAATAACTTAAATAAAAAAGATTATAAGTTTAATATAAAAATTCTTATTTTATCTTCTTATAAAAGATTAGTAGAATATAGCTGGCATTCAAAATTTAAAAAATTTAAATATTCTAATATATACAAAGTTCAGTGTTTAGATTTTAATGAAGAAAAGAAAATCAAATCAACAATAAAGGAAATAGGTATCATTGATAATAGGGTATCTATGGAAATGAAGAAGCAATACGAATTATACCCTTATCCCAGGTGGAGTGAAGTTAATTTAAAAGCCAAACACCTCACAATAGGACAAGTTTGTGATAATATGAATTTGTTAATAAATCAAAATGATACTACTCAAAGAAGTGATATTAAAATTCTTGTTGCTGGTTGTGGAACAGGAAAACAATCTATAGAGCTTAGTTTGAAGTTTCCGAAAAGTTCAATATTAGCTGTTGATTTGAGTAAATCAAGTCTTGCTTATGCAATACGAAAAACAAAAGAATTAAATATTAATAATATTGATTATCTTTGTATGGATATTTTAAATATAAAAAGTCTTAAAAAAAGTTTTGATTATATATCATGTGGTGGGGTTCTTCATCATATGAAAAATCCTATTATTGGATGGAAAAAATTACTAGGATGTCTAAATAAAAATGGTCTTTTAGAAATTGCGCTTTACAGCAAATTAGCAAGAAAGGATATTTTAAGACTTAGAGATAGATATAGAATATATAGAGGTATTTTTAAATCTTCTGACCTTATTGAAATAAGAAATAATATTATAAATGAGAATAGAAATATATCTCGTTCAAGTATTTTGTATAATGAAGACTTTTTTTCATTAAGTGGGTTTAAAGATCTTTTGGTTAATGAAAATGAAATTCATTATAATACTTGTCAAATTAAGAATATATTAAATGATTTGGATCTTTCTTTTTGTGGATTTCAATTAACAGATTTTCAACTTCAAATTCTTAAAAATGAAAAGGAAAGACCTTTTAGCTTAGATGAATGGAATATTATAGAAAATAATTATCCTCATTTTTTTTCAACAATGTATCATTTTTGGTGTCAAAAAAATAATTAAACTAAATTTATTTTAATTTAACAAATGAGCATTGGCTGTGGTTTTGATACCCAGTTATTGAAAATAAATTAGGAAAGATTTTATGTTCATTTATATTTTTTATTGCCTCTTTATATTTAATTTTTTTAAGCCAAATTTCTCCTTTCCTTCCTCTAGAAATCCACCCAACAGTGTCGTCTTTGATTATATTTTTTTTAAGTTCAAATAACATATTTATGGAAGGAATTGGTGGCCAACCATCTGAATGGAAGTTTAAAAAACTTAAATCATCATCAAAAATATTAAATTTAATTTTGTTTTTAATTGAAAATTTAAGTCTTTCTAATTGTGAAGTATGGTCATCCCAAAAAGCTAATACTTTTTGATTTTTTAAATTTGGGGGATTTTCATTTATATCATATTTAAAATAAGTTGCTTTTCTTGATCTGTATTCAATATTTTCAAAACTAATATCATAACATAAAATTTTGCAATTTTGGTTTGTTGCGGCATCAATCAAATAAGTTGTAAAACCCTTCATTATACCAGATTCTATAACTAAAGTTGGTTTAAGCGTTTTTATTATGCAGAATAGAAAAAGACCTTCATTAAAACCAAATCCGCTACCCATATCATAAATAGGCGTATTTTTAAATATCCTACAATAATCTTCAACAAATTTTTTTATATCATTTTTTTTAAATTTTATTTTTATTTTATTTAAATATTTTATAAGCTCATCCACAATCAAGTTATTTCGATAATTAATTATACTGTCACTAATTTGATAAGAGAGAAAAGTTTCATCTTTTATTTTTAAATTTTTGTAAGACTCGATTTTTATTTTTATACCAACAAACTTTTTTAAATTTTTTTTTATAGATTTAAAAAACAATGAAATTGCAGGAGATTTTTTTGGTTTTGTATTGAAATTATTCCAGAACGGTGTGAATGTTTTTTTTCTATATTCATCAAATCTATTCATAACTTGCTCTATTCTCTATTTTTAAATTTAATTTAATCACTTTAAATCAAAATATATATTTAAATTTTTTAAAATCTCCAGATAAGATTATTTATTCAACTACTATATGTCTTATGTAGATATAAATTTATTTTAAAATTTATCTTAATGTTATATGTTTAAAATTTTATTATGTTAAGATAAATAATGAGTTCTTATGATAAATCTTTCCCAGTATCATGGGAAGAAATTCATCGTAATAGCAAAGCCTTAGCATGGAGATTGCACGAAAAAAATCTTTTTAAAGGCATTATAGCTGTTACAAGAGGAGGTTTAGTCCCTGCTGCTATCGTTGCAAGGGAATTAGATATTAGATTAATGGATACGGTATGTGTTACCTCGTATAAAGCGCAAAATCGTGGGGATGTAGAGTTTCTAAAAAATCAAACTTTAGCTGGCAACGGTGATGATTGGTTAATTGTTGATGATTTAGTAGATACAGGTGAAACAATCAAGGCACTCAGGCCTATACTTCCAAAAGCTCATTACGCAACTGTTTATGCTAAACCAAATGGAAGAGATCAAGTGGATACCTTCATTACAGAAGTATCTCAAGATACTTGGATTTATTTTCCTTGGGATTTAGAAATGAAACCAGCGCCAACAATTAGCGAAAAAATAAAAAAATAATAAAGTTGACTATTTATTTTAATTTTATTATGAAATCTCCAGTGAGGTTATTATGAAAAGAACATTTCAACCAAGTAATTTAGTAAGAAAAAGAAGACATGGTTTTAGATCTAGAATGTCAACAGTTGGTGGCAGAAATGTAATTAGAAGAAGACGTTCTAAAGGAAGAAAAAGACTATCAGCTTAAAATTAAGCATCAATGTCTATATTAACAATAAAAAAAAGATCTGATTTTATAAGTTCTAACAAACAAGCAGAAAAAATTCATGGACGTTTCTTTGTAATTCAAAAGTTGAAAAGAAATGAATTAAATGTGGAACCACATTTTGGCTTTACAGCAACCAAAAAAATAGGTACGGCAGTTGTTAGAAACAAAATTAAGAGACGTCTAAAATCAATCATCAGAAATTTATTAAATAATAAGAATGAATATTTTGATTTAAGTGTTAATTATATATTGATTTGTAAAAAAGAAATTGTAAGAGTTTCATATGAAGATTTACAAACTGAAATAAAAGCAAAATTTATAATTATTAAAACAAGTTAACTTTTAAATGATATTTACTTTAAAAAAATGCTTAAAATTAATTATACTTTACTTGATTAAAGGCTATAAAATATTAATATCGCCATATATTGGTACTAATTGTCGTTTTTTGCCAACCTGTTCCGACTATGCTCATGAAGCTATTATGAATAAAGGTATAGTTAAAGGTGGATTTTTAGCTATTAAAAGATTAATAAAATGCCATCCGTGGGGCAAAAGCGGTTACGATCCTGTAAATAAATAAAAAAGAAGAAAACTTAATATGAATCCTGATACTAGAAATTTAATCGCTGCAATTTGTTTATCAATGTCAGTTTTAATAGGCTATCAAATTTTATTTGGCGAAGAATCAAATAAGAATAACATTAAAAATGAACAACAAAATGTAGAAAAAAATAATGAACCCTCTATAAGTTTGCCTAAAGGAAAGGAAAATACTTTTCTTACTGAAAAAACAAAAAAAGTAAAAAATATTAAACGTATTAATATTATTAATGATGAAATTGAGGGCTCAATTTCTTTGCTTGGCGCAAGACTAGACGACCTAACCTTAAAAAATTATAGAAAAACAATTGACCCAGAAAGTGATAAAATTAAATTTTTAAGGAAAATTGATGAAATCAATCCATATTTTATTCAATTTGGTTGGAGTTCTCCAAACAACCAAAAAGTTCCCAATGGTAATACAATATGGAATTCATCTAATACAATATTAGATCCAAAGAGTCCTATTGTCTTAACATGGAATAATGGTGAAGGATTAGAGTTTTTACAAGAAATCTCAATTGATAAAAACTTTATGATTAAAGTCGTTCAAAAAGTTAAAAATGATACTAGCAATCCAGTAAATTTATATCCTTATGGTCTTATAAGAAGAGCAGGTGAACCTGAAACTACAGACTTTTTTGTTTTGCATGAAGGACCTCTTGGTGTTTTTGATGGGTCATTAAAAGAACATAGTTATTCAGATTTAAAAGAAAGTGGACAAAAAGGAATGTCCTTTAACACCAATGAGAAAGGTGGATGGATTGGTATCACTGACAAATATTGGATGGCTGCTCTGATACCCGATCAAAAGACAAATTCAAACTTTACTTTTAGATATGTTAACAATTCAGTATCTTATCAAACTGATTATTTAGGATCTTTATCCAAGATACCAGCTAATAGTGAGGTAAAAATTGAATCTAGAGTATTCTCAGGTGCGAAAAGATTGGATTTGTTAGATAAATATGAAGAAGATTTAAAAATTAAAAATTTTGACCTAGCAATTGATTTTGGATGGTTTTATTTCTTAACTAAACCATTTTTCTATGCATTATCTTGGGCAAACAATATTCTAGGTAATTTTGGGTTAGCAATTTTGGCTATAACAGTAATAGTAAAAATTGTTTTTTTTCCACTTGCAAATAAATCATATAAAAGTATGGCAAGAATGAGAGTATTAACTCCTCAACTTCAAAAATTAAGAGAAAGGTTTGGGAACGATAGACAAAAAATGAATATGGAAATGATGGCCTTATATAAAAGAGAAAAGGTCAACCCTGCAGCTGGATGTCTACCAATTCTTGTTCAAATTCCTGTATTTTTTGCATTGTATAAAGTTTTGTTCGTATCAATTGAGATGAGACAAGCACCTTTTTTTGGGTGGATTAAAGACTTGTCAGCCCTTGATCCTACAAGTATTTTCAATATATTTGGATTATTGCCATATAGCACTGATTTTTTACCTGATTTTCTTAATCTAGGTATCTGGCCACTTTTGATGGGCACAACTATGGTGTTACAACAAAGATTAAATCCAAAACCACCAGATCCTGTTCAAGCTCAAATTTTTGCTTGGATGCCAGTTGTATTCACTTTTTTACTTGCAACCTTTCCTGCTGGATTGGTAATTTATTGGACATGGAACAATCTACTTTCTATTACGCAACAATGGATAATAACAAGAAAAATTAATAAAGAAAAAAGTTGAATATTGGAATTTTCTAATGAAGATATTGAGATAGGTAGAAAACTTTTTACAGGTAAATGTGAATTTATAAAATCATGCCTTTCATTAGAAACCTTGCCTAGAGAAAATCTAAGTGAAGTTGCCTTCTTCGGAAGATCTAACGTTGGAAAGAGCTCTTTAATAAATTCACTTACAAATAAAAAAAAACTAGCTAAATTTAGTAAAACACCTGGAAGAACTAGACAACTTAATTTTTTTAAAATTCATAATAATTCTCATGGGTTGTTTTTTGTTGATTTGCCTGGCTATGGTTTTGCAAGAGTGTCTAAACTAGAACAAAGAGAATGGAAGAAAACTATATTAAACTATATTTCAAGTAGACAAAATTTAAGAACCATTTTTTTGTTGTTAGATGCTAGAAGAGAATTAACCCAAGAAGATGATAAAATGATAAATTTTTTTGAGAGTATAGGGTTAAGTTGGACTTGTGTTTTGACTAAAGTTGATAAAGTAAAAAAATCTGAAATTTTAACTAAAACAACTAAAACAAAAAATATCCTTAAAGATAGAGTCACTCTATATCCACACATATTTATTACATCTAGTGAAAAAAAAATTGGACTTAGTGATTTAAGAGCATATATTGCATCATTTGCAAAAACATAATTTTATTTATAATGTAGTTAGTAGTTATGAAAAATTTAGAACTAAAAATATCAGATAAGCTAAATAATAAAGCTGAAATTCTTATGGAGACTTTACCTTTTATGAGAAGGTACACCAATAAAGTTATTGTAGTAAAATTTGGTGGACATGCCATGGGAAAAAAAGAGTATATTAAAAGTTTTGCCCAAGATATTTCTCTTTTACAACAAGTTGGGATATTACCAATTGTTGTTCATGGTGGTGGTCCACAAATAGGAGAAATGTTAAAGAAATTAAAAATTGAAAGTAATTTTGTTGATGGTTTAAGAATTACAGATGAAGCAACAATCGATGTTGTAGAGATGGTATTATGCGGTGTAATAAATAAAAACATCGTTTCTGCAATTTCAAGCGAAGGTGCAAATGCCGTTGGAATTTCAGGTAAAGATGGAAATTTAATATCTGCAAAGAGACTTTCTATTATTGATAAGAACTCAGATTCAAATTTAGAAAATATTGTTGATTTAGGTTTTGTTGGAGAACCAAAAAAAATTAATACTGATATAATTCAAGCTCTGATTAATCAAAAAATGATTCCAGTAATTGCTCCAATTGGTATTGGCGAAAATAACCTTACATATAATATCAATGCAGATACAGCAGCAGGTGCGATTGCATCGGCTATGAAGGCTTCTAGGATGATGATGCTCACAGATGTTGAAGGTGTTTTAGATAACAAGGGCAAAATCATTTCTGAACTATCATTAAAAAAATGCAAAGAATTATTAAATAAAAATATAGTTTACGGGGGCATGATACCTAAAATTAAAACATGTGTTAAAACAGTCGAAAATGGTGCTGAAGCTTCAGTTATAATGGATGGAAGAAGAAAACATTCTATTTTGATTGAGCTCTTTACAGAAAATGGTATTGGAACATTGATTAAAAAATAATTTTTTTAAATGGATAATTATAGATGATTTATGAGAATAATTTTAAATATTGGATTTTTGATTTAGATAATACTATTTACGATATTAAATTAGGTTTGTTTAAAAAAATTTCTGAAAGAATAACAAATTTTATAGTTTCTAAATATTCTTTAGATATTGATGAGGCTAAAAAAATTCAAAAAAAATATTATTTGGAATATGGTTTAACTTTAAGGGGATTAATTTTAGAAAAGAACCTAAATCCTGAGGAGTTTTTAGATTATGTTCATGATGTTGAACATCCAGAATTAAAAAAAGATAAATATCTAAAGTCAAAAATCGAAAAATTACAGGGAAAAAAAATTATTTTTACAAATGCAACTTCTAAACATGCGGAGAAAATTTTAACTATTTTAGAGATAAGAGAATTATTTGATCAAATTATAGATATAAAGGATTTAGATTATATTCCAAAACCAGATAAAAGATCTTATCAAAAACTATTAGAATGTTTAAATGTAGATAAGGAACAACTGAAAAAAGGAATTTTTCTAGAGGATACTGTAAAAAATTTGATACCTGCAAAAGAACTTGGTATGACAACTGTGTGGATTAAAAATTCAACTAACAAAAATGATTTTACTAAAAATTTTAAATCAATTGATTATAGTTTTAATAATATAAATGAATTTTTAGACCAAATTAAAATGAGAGGCAAAAATGGATCAAGATAATTTGAAAAATACAATTGATGATGCTTTTGATAAGATATCAAATGTAAGTACTGACACTAAAGGAGAAGTTAGAGAAGCTGTTGAAGAAACTTTAAATTTACTTGATACGGGAAAATTAAGGGTTGCCGAACCTATTGGTTCCAGCAAATGGAAAGTAAACCAATGGGCAAAAAAAGCAGTCTTACTCTCCTTTAGATTAAATAATATGGAGATAATTCAAGGGGGTCCAGAGAGCTGGGATTGTGGTCCTTCTGTATGGTGGGATAAAGTGAAATCAAAGTTTTCTAATTGGTCATCTAATGATTTTAAAACCTCTGGTTTTAGAGCTGTTCCCGGTTCAATTGTTAGACATTCAGCTTTTATAAATAAAAATGTTGTTTTGATGCCATCTTTCGTTAATTTAGGTGCATTTGTCGATGAAGGGACAATGATTGATACATGGGCAACTGTTGGTTCTTGCGCACAAATTGGTAAAAATGTTCATCTATCTGGAGGTGCTGGAATTGGTGGAGTACTTGAACCTTTACAAGCTGATCCGGTAATAATTGAAGATAATTGCTTTATTGGAGCACGTTCAGAAGTAGCAGAGGGAGTAATTGTTGAGGAGGGGTCGGTGCTTTCAATGGGAGTTTATATCGGTGCCTCTACAAAGATAATTGACAGATCAACAGGAGAAGTTTTCAGAGGAAGAGTTCCTTCATACTCTGTTGTTGTTCCAGGTTCTTTGCCTGGGAATAGCGAGAAGCAAACATCTAATTCACCAAGTTTATATTGTGCTGTGATTGTAAAAAGAGTTGATGCTCAGACACGTTCTAAGACATCTGTAAATGACTTATTAAGAGATTAATTAGATAAATGAGTCTAGATCCAGTTAAGCTTGCTTCAGAGTTAATAAAAATAAAAAGTATTACCCCAAACGGGTTAGATGCTATTAATTTAATAAAAGAAGTCTTAGAAAGTTATGGCTTTGTTTGCAAAATACTTTCTTTTGGAAAAGGTTCTGAAGAGGTTGTGAATCTTTATGCAAGGCATGGGAAAAAATCGCCAAATTTATGCTTTGCTGGACATGTTGATGTAGTTCCAGAAGGAGTTGCTGAAGAATGGTCTTTTGAACCATTTTCAGGAACAATATTTAAAGGTCAACTTTGTGGACGTGGAGCAGTTGATATGAAGTCATCCATAGCAACTTTTATTTCAGCTGTTACAGACTTTTTGATCCAAAATAATAATTTTTTTAATTTTGGTAGTATATCTTTTCTTATAACCTCAGATGAAGAGGGTAAAGCAATAAACGGAACAAAAAAAGTTGTTGAATGGCTTAAAGAAACAAAAGAAATAATTGATGACTGTATTGTAGGAGAACCAACTAATCCAAATGCAATAGGAGAAATGATCAAGATTGGTCGAAGAGGAAGCTACTCAGGAAATTTAATTGTAAATGGTATACAAGGTCATGTAGGATATCCACATCTAGCAAAAAATCCTATAAATAAAATGTTACAATTGATAGAACCACTATCAAATATGTATCTTGATCAAGGAAATGAAAATTTTGAACCTTCAACAGTAATGATAACAAGTATTGATGTTGGAAATCCCTCATATAACGTAATTCCTTCAAAAGTAAGTGTAAAATTTAATATTAGATTTAATGATCTTCATAGTTCCAAAAGTTTAACAAAGATGCTTGAGGCAAAGTTTAAATCTTTAAATGTTTCAGGTTATACTTTTGATTATTTTTGTAACGCTGAACCATTTTTTACAACCCCTGGTCGACTGGTTGATTCATTAAAAAAAGCTATTAAATCAGTAACAGGCTTAGTTCCAGATTTATCTACAAATGGAGGTACTTCAGATGCTAGATTTATTAGAAAAATTTGTCCTGTAATTGAATTTGGTCTTGTAGGAAAGTTAATGCACAAAGTTGATGAAAAAGTAGATATAGATGATATAAAAAAACTAAAAGAAATTTATAAAAGTTTTTTAGAAATATATTTTATTGAGTAATATGATTAGTCCTCCTCCATCCTTTTATGACATTAAAAATGGGTTTAAATCATCTTTTGATTATATTAGAAGAAAAGATAAAATTGATAATTTATTTGAATTAAATAATGAGAAATTTTGGCATAGTTGTTGGATTGTTTTTTTTATTAACGCATTAGTAGCTGTTTTAGCTTCATATGGTATAAAAGCTTCTTTTGATATTTCCATGAAAGCTAACTTGTTGCCTAAATTAATTCTCATTACAATTATCGATATTTCTCTATTTGCAATATTGGTTTTTCACATTTTTAAAAATTTAAATAAAGAAGATCTTTTCTTAAAGTTTATTATTCCATTTAATTGGATACAGGGATTTCAGGCGTTTATAATGTTATCATTTACTTTTTTTGGGTTGTTTCTACCTGCATCAATTTTTTTGTTTTTTGGTTTTGCATTAATTATAATCGTTACTTTTGCTTTATGGAGATTAGGAAAAGAAGAAATAGGTTTTAGTGGTTGGGGAGCAGCCGGATTAATTATTTTGTCTGTTTTATCAGAAGCTGGAATAGGTTTGATCTCAAGATCATTATCAAATTTTTTTATGTAGTAAGCTTCATTGGCCACTTTGATTTCAAAATATTTTCAGGATATTGTATTTTAGTTAAATAAAGCCCATGAGCTGGAGCTGTTTCGCCTGCCTCCAACCTGGATTTAAGTTCTAGAATTTTTTTTATATGAGTTGGCTTCCATATATTAAGACCAACTTTGATCAATGATCCAACAATTATTCTTACTTGATTTTGAAGAAAACTTTTAGCAACAATTTTCATAATTAAAATATTATGTTTTTCTTTTAATTGAAAACTTATTTCATCAATTGTTTTTATTGGAGATAAAGCTTGGCATGATAATGATCTAAAACTAGTAAAATCATGATTACCTATTAGAAATTTTGAACCTTTTTCCATTTGGGCAATATTTAAATTTTGTCTAATATGCCAAAGATTTTCATTTAATATCATTGGAGATGCTGATCTTAACAAAAATTTATATTTATAGACCCTTTTGATGGCAGAAAATCTTGCATTAAATTGAAATGAAACATTTTGAATAGAAATTATTCTTATTTGAGTATTTTTTAGTAGAGCATTAAATGCAGAAACAATATGAAGATTACTTTTTTTAGTAAATCTATTTATTTTGGGTATATCAATATGGGCGACTTGTCCTAATGCATTTACACCAGCATCAGTTCTTCCAGCACCTTGAACAGGGCACTCTATTTTAAATAAAACTTTTGCTGATTTTTCTATTTCTCCTTGAATAGATGATCCATTATTTTGTTTCTGCCAACCAACAAGATTTTTACCACTGTATTCAATTAATAATGCAAGTCTAATTTTATGATCATCGTTTTTAATCAAGTTTTTCACCAATTTTTAAGTTATTACCATTTAAAAAATCTTTTACTGACATTTTGTTTTTGCCAGCTTTTTGAAGCATATTTATTTGAAATATAGTATTTTCATTACAAGCAATCAAAATTTTGTCAGATAAAGTAATTATTGTACCTGGCTTTTCATTATGATTTTTTTCAATTGGTATTCCGTCAATTATATTAATCTTATTTTGATTATGATAAAAAAAAGTACCTGGGAAGTATTTAAAGGCTCTCATTTTATTGTGAATTTGAACTGCACTTAAATCCCAAGTTATAAGTCCTTCGTTCTTATTCAATTTATGAGCATAAGTTGCTACTGAATTATTTTGATTTTGATAATTAATTTTACCACATATCAACATCTTGATTGTTTTATCAAGGCACTCTGCTGTGATTTTTGATAATTTTTTGTATAAGTCAATAACATCATCATTTTTCTTTATGTTTACTTCTTTTTTATAGATCATAGGCCCAGTATCTAGACCACTTTCCATTAGCATAGTTGTACAACCTGTTTTTTTTTCTCCTGCTTCAATTGCCCTTTGAATAGGAGCAGCTCCTCGCCATTTAGGTAATAAACTAGCATGACCATTTATGCATCCGTATTTAGGAATATTTAAAATTAATTCTGGAACTATCAATCCATATGCTACAACTACAACTAAATCGGGTTTTAGTTTTTGTAAAATATTAATATATTTTTTATTTTTAAGTGAATCTGGCGTAAATAAATTTAAATCGTGTCTTTCTGAAAAGTTATGAATAGGAGACTTGACTTTATTCATCCCTCTTCCTGAAGGGCGAGGTGGCTGTGTAAAAACTCCTAAAACATTATAATTTTTAACAAATAATTCTAAAGAGGGTACAGAAAAATCAGGTGTACCCATAAAAAATATATTCATTTAATCTCTTTTTGATTTAATTTTTCTTTATTTATTTTTTTTATAATCATTTCTTTTTTTATTCTAGACAAATGATCAATGAATAAGATCCCGTCTAAATGATCTATTTCATGTTGAATGCAAACACTTAATAGATCATTAGCTTTTAATTCTTTTTGTACGTTATTCTCATTAATGTATGTAACAACAATCCTATTTGGTCTTTTAACTATTGCATTGTAACCTGGGATTGATAGACAACCCTCTTCTCTTTCTTCAAAAGTTTTACTAAAACAAGTAATTTCTGGATTAATCATTTTGATAGGATTAGGCTTTGAATCTTTATCATCTATCATTGTTTTTTGTCCGCAATCCATGACTATAACTCTTTTATCAACACCTATTTGAGTAGCTGCTAATCCTATGCCATTAGCGTTATACATTGTTTCAAGCATATCACTTAAAAGTGTTTTAATCTCATCATCAATTTTATCTACAAAAGAAGCTTTTTTTCGTAAAAAGCTATTTGGCATTTTAATTATTTTTCGTAAAGTCATATTAGTGATAAATTAATTATTTAGAATTTAATTTAATTTTCTTATAAGTAAATTGTCAAGAAAGGGCAAGAAATGAATCTAGGAAAAAGTGATATAATATTTATTCTTATAGTTGTAATTTTAATTTTTATAATATTTTATTTAATTTTTAAAAATCGATTTAATGAAAAAAATACAGTTAATAATGCAAATGATTTTCAAAAAAATATTAATGAAATTCAAGGTTCAATTAATTTACTTACTAGAACTGTTGAGGATAAAATAAACAATATAAATAAGAATATTGGTTCAAGTTTAAATGAACAAACTGAGAAAACTCAAAAGTCCCTGTCTGATGTAAAAGAAAGATTAGCTGTTATAGATAGAGCACAAAGTAACCTCAGTGAATTGAGTACGCAGGTTCATAGTCTTAAAAATATACTATCAAATAAACAACTCAGAGGAGCCTTTGGAGAAGTTCAACTCGAAAACCTTATCAAAGATTCGTTGCCACAAAGTGCATATAAATTTCAATACACTCTAAAAAATGGATTTCGGGTAGATTGTATAGTTGATTTACCTTATCCACCAGGTCCAATATGTATTGACTCAAAATTCCCCCTTGAACATTACAGAGCATATGTAGTTGCAAGAGAAGATTATGAGAAAAAAGAATTTTTAAAAAAATTCAGTCTTTCAGTTATGAAACATATTAATGATATTTCTACAAAGTATATAGACCCCTCAGAAACTGCAGATAGTGCAGTGATGTTTTTACCAAGCGAGTCAATTTATCATGAAATAAATGTTAAATTACCTAAAGTCGTTGATGAAAGCAGATTAAAAAAAGTGTATTTAGCAGGTCCTGATAATTTGATGCTAATCTTAAATACGGTACGAGCTATAATTAGAGACGCTAATATGAATAAATTAGCTGGAGAAATTCAAATTGAGGTAAATAAATTATTAAATGATTTAAATAATTTGAATGAACGATTTGATAAACTTGATAAACATTTTGAATTAGCTCAGAAAGATTTAGAGTTAGCAAAGATTTCGCAAAAAAAAATCTATACTAGGGGGAATAAAATAACTTCAATTGACGTAGATAATAAAGATAACAATACAAAAGTGATAAATTGATTTTTATTCAAATAGAGTTCTACCTTTTAATGCCTGAATTATTGTTCCATCATCTAGATAATCAAGTTCACCTCCCACAGGCACGCCATGCGCTAATTTAGTAATTTTATTTCCATATTTATTAATTATTTTAGATAAATAATGAGCTGTAGTTTGACCATCTAGGGTAGCTGAAATAGCTATGATAACTTCAATTTCATTTGAAATAGAAATTCTCTCTTCTAGAGTTGGAATATTAAGATCATCTGGGTTCACTCCATCAATTGCTGACAATACTCCACCAAGAACATGATAATGTCCTTTGTATATACCGGATCTTTCCAAGGCCCACAAATCTGGAACATTTTCCACAATGCATATTGAAAGTTTGTTTCTATTTACATCTGAACAAATAGAACATAATTCATTTAAGTCAATATTTCCACAAACTTTACATTTCACTATATTTTGTTCAACTTGGATTAAACTTTCGATAATAGGCTTTAGATTAAGCTCTTTGTTTTTTAACAAATAAAAAACTATCCTTCTAGCTGATCTTGGACCTAAACCTGGTAACTTTGAAAATCTTTTTACAAGAATTTCTAGGGAGTTTTCTTGATTTTCATTAAACATTTTATAACTTATTTTATGTCCTTAATTTCGGCATTGGGGAAAAGCTCTTTTACTTCATTAATAATTAGATCAGTTTCAATTTCTTTTTTTTCTTTTTCAAACTCAATATCTTTTATTTCTTCATGAGTTTTGTTT
>MDTB01089121.1_pt1 | contig 15480 bp, 13 predicted proteins | sample 811161 | NCBI WGS metagenome assembly MDTB01 (sample SAMN05326650, study PRJNA326480) | marine metagenome | isolation source: seawater | place: Mediterranean Sea | collected 2009 | reverse complement strand
TGAGCTTCGGCAAACGTCACTCCTAAGCGTTCCAGTCGCCCAGCGATTTCTTCGTATGTCTGGGACTCGAACGCTTCGCACATCATGCGGTAGAACAGATCGCGATGCTGCATTGCCTGAGTGAGATCGCAAAAACGCTCGTCGTGGAGCCAATCTTTATGCCCTAGTGCCTCACACAACAGTGGGTATTCTCGTGCCACATTGACAATCGCCAGCACAATATAACGGTCGTCCGAACAACGATAGCAGTCGCCTAACGGCGCAGGCCAACTACCTTTCTGCCGACGCGAGCCCAGATTCTGGCCGGCAATAACACCCTGTATCGCCATACCGTTGGCCCAGACACCATTGGCCGCCAGAGAGGTGCTCACATGACAGCCCTCACCCGTGCGCTCACGACGATAGAGTCCGCTCATGATTGCAGCGAAAAGCGCTGTTGCAGTGCTGTGATCGCCCATACCCGGCGCCGGCAACAACGGCACCTGACCGGGATCGCGAATCAATTCCATCATGCCACTGCGGGCCCACCAGCCTGTGACATCAAACGCCCGACGATTAGCGTCGACTCCAGCGTCACCGTAACCGGTAATGTGGCCATAGATCAGTTTCGGGTTCACCGCTTTAACTGCATCGTAATCCAACTTATAGCGCTGCAATTGGTCAGGCAGAAAATTTGTGGTCATCACATCGGCTTGAGCAAGCAACCTATGCAAGACCTTTTGACCTTCATCCTTGACGAGATCTAACGCCAGACTACGCTTGTTGCGAGACGTCAATTGCCAGTGATATGGCACCGGATAACGTCCCACAAGACTTCGATAGCCATCGCCCTCAGGAGGTTCAATTTTTATCACTTGGGCACCGTAGTCCGCCAAGATTGTTGCCGCTCCCGGCCCAGCCAAAAATGTGGCTGCATCAATGACCGTCAGGTCCTCTAAGAAATAGCTCATGGTTCCCCCCTTGGCGCTAGCTTTAGCACTCGTTTTCGTGGCGCGCGACAACCAGCGGCTCTTCACCAGCGAGCCACACCGATAAATGAATAGGCTGGCAACAAACATAGCAGTCTTCTATGTAATATTGCTCCTCCTCGCCAGTATCGATTACCAGTTCAAAGTCTTCGCCACAATACGGGCAATTGATTGTTGTGCTGTCCGTACTAAATCTCATTGCCTCACTCTACTATTTTTAGCCGAGCATGATAGTGTGCTGGGTTTTTCACCTATTCATACTTTTTAGACGGAACCTAAAAATTGAGCAATGCCCCATTCTGGTACGACACCGCCTTAAAAATGCCCAGCAATACCGCCCAAGTCACCGTGGCTGGAGCAACCATTGAGTATGCAACTTGGGGAAAAGTCGGTAATCCCGGCATAGTGCTAATTCACGGCAGCAATGCTCACTTGGAATGGTGGCGGTTTACCGCACCGTTTTTGGCCGATCGATTTAGGGTGGCAGCACTAGATTTATCAGGGAATGGCAACAGCGACTGGCGCGAACGCTACAGTGGCGAACTCTTTGCCCAAGAGGTTTGGGCGGTATGCGAAGCGGCGCAGCTAGGCCCGCGCCCATTTGTCATCGGCCACAGCTTTGGCGGCTTCGCTGCACTAGAAACCGGGCATCATTACGGTGACCGTCTGGGCGGCGTACTGTTTATGGACTTCACCGTGGCACCACCAGAGGACTACATCGAATGGGGCCTGCGCGTAGAACGAGAAGGCGTGCAACCCGGCCGCAAATTGCGCGTATATCCAGACAAGGAAACCGCGATGGGCCGCTTTCGACTGATTCCAGAGCAGCCCGGCGTCGCGCCAGAGTTACTAGAGCACATGGCCAACTACGGGCTCAAAGAAGTCGAGGGCGGATGGACTTGGAAGTTCGATCCCGCCCTATTCGACTATCTGGAAATGGGCGTAGACCAACAACAAAAATTCATCGATATGCGCTGTCCTACAGCACTTGTGCTGGGTGAACAAAGCGAGGATGAGGGGGCTCTCTACGGAGACTCCATGTTGGCCGCGAGCGGCGGCACCCTGCCTACCATTACAGTGCCCGGCACCTACCACCATCTGATGTTTGACCAGCCTATAGCGGTGGCGATGGCAACGAAACTATTGCTGCTTGAGTGGTGTCGATCCGGCGCTGCTTGAGGCCAAAGCCTGCTTAATGCGCGCATGCGCCTGCTCATCTAATGGATGCAGGCGGGCCAGCACGATAAGTACCACCATTAAAACCAAGGGCACTAGGGTAAACATCTCGTGGATACGTGCCAGCGTGTCCGGATTTTGTGTTTCTTTGGCAATATAGCCAGCCATTCCCAACCCCAGAGCCACTCCTGCGCCACCCAAGGCTTTGGCGAGCTTTTGAAAGAAACTTGCCATGGAATAAATCGAGCCATCAGCGCGGATGCCTAGCTTCCACTGCGCATACTCCACGGTATCTGGAATCATAGCCCATCCAAGCACCGCTACCGGCGTGCCACCGAGCGCAATCAAACAGCCCCAAAAAAACACCCAACCAACAGCGTCTGGCGTGGTGATGTAAAAGCCTAGACATGCAACGACACTGAGTCCTGCACCCATAATGAGTGCACCAGACTTACCAAACCGCGCAGCCAACATTGGCACGGACACCAGGCCTACCAGCATCACTAGTAGCGTCGCTGCAAAGAAATTTGGAATGAGATCTGGACGTTCTAAATAATAAATAAAGTAATACGCCGTCAGGGTCTGACGAACAGTGAAGCTGAGCATGCCGCAACAGAAAATGCCAATGACAATCAGCAACGGTGGATTTAAAAACACCGCCTGTAGACTGTGACGGAACGCTAATTTTTGCTCAACTGGCGGTACTACTCGCTCTGTCGTGGTTGCAAACGTAATCAGCAGCAGGCCGGTAGAGATAAAGGCAAAAACCACCATCAAAGCTTGGAACCCGTCAGCCCGGCTGTCGAATAATTCAACGAATGGGATCGTACCGACAGACACCACGAAGGCGCCAATAAAGGCACAAGCCATTCTCCAGGTAGACAGCTGAGTACGGGCCCCGTAATCGTCGGTCAATGACGCGGTCAATGCCGAATACGGAATAGTCACTACGGTATACAACACCCCGAACAGCAAATACGTAGTGTAGGCCCACCACAGCTTGCCGGTGTCGTCGAGATCCGGCACTGTGAACGTCAACACAGTTATGGCGGCAAGTGGTAAGGCACCTAGAATCAGCCAGGGCCGTAGACGACCGAATCGCGTACGTGTGCGCTCAGCCAGCATACCCATCAGCGGATCCGTTATGGCATCCACCACCCTGGCTAAAGCGATAACACCCGCAGCAGCCGTCGCCGATAACCCCATGACATCCGTATAGAACAGCAACAGGTAGGTCATTACGGAAATAAAATAAAGGTTGATCCCTAGATCACCTACCGCATAACCAAGTGATTCTTTAAGACGCATCAAACGATGACGCCCTGAGATTGCAAAGACTGAATCTCGTCAGCTTCAAGGCCTAATTCAGCAAGCACCACAGCACTGTCCGCACCCGCATCCGGAGCCGCTCGATGAAACCGTGAAGATTGCGGAAAGCCGGATAAATTGATCGGCGATCGCACCAAATTCAGGTCGCCGAGTTCTGGATGAGGTGCAGGTTTCGCCATGGCTAGATGCTGAACCTGTGGATCCTCAAAAGCCTGACCAATGTCATTAATTGGCCCGCAGGGAACCCCAGCTTCATTCAAACGCTGCACAAGTTCCGCAACCGTATATGTGCGAGTAATTTGATTCATATCCTGCTTAATCTGCTCGCGCTTACCTACGCGATCTCTCACACGCTGATAATCTGGATGGGCAAATAGCTCACTGGCACCAAGAGCATCGCAGAAGCGCTGCCACATCTGACTGCCAAAAGCTGCGATATTCACATGGCCATCCTGGGCATCAAAAGTCCCCATCGGCACTTGGGTAGGATGATCATTGCCCTGTTGGGTAGGAACATCGCCATCCATAGTGTAGCGGGCACCTTGAAAATCTAACTTGCTCAACATGGCCTCTAATAACGAGGTGTGTACCCACTGCCCCTCCCCTGTGCGCTCCCGGTGCAGTAATGCAAGCAAGATGCCTTGACCGAGGAACATCCCCGCCGAGGTATCAGAAATTGCCACACCGACGCGCATAGGGCCAGTACCGGGCTCGCCAGTTACGGACATAAGGCCGCTCATACCCTGAACAATTTGATCGACGCCAGGACGACTGCGATACGGGCCGTCCTGCCCAAAACCGGAAATACTCGCGTAAATAAGCCTTGGATTAATGGCACGCAAAGTGTCGTAGTCCACGCCCAAGCGAAATTTCACATCGCTGCGAAAGTTCTCCACCACCACATCTGCATCAACCGCCAAACGATGAAACAACTTTTGACCTGCCGCACTCTTTAAATCGATGGCCACGGAGCGCTTATTACGGTGCAGATTTTGCTCGTCTGAGCCACGCCGACTGCCGGTTACGGAACTACCTTGGGCATCTTTGCGCGGCGGCGGCTCTACTTTAATGACGTCTGCACCCCAATCGGCCAGCAAACGCACTGCCGTAGGGCCTGCACGTGCAATAGTTAAATCCAATACCCGAATATGATCTAACGGCCCCTGCATCTATCCCCCCAGATAGTCCTTCAGACAGTAAACAATAGCATGTGCCTTACCCTAAAAGGCCAGACTCGCTATCATCTATTAGAAATAGGAGAGAGTTATGGCCATAGAATTGGAATTTAAATTACCTCACGCCGTTGCTGATGTCTGGCAGATCATCAGTGACCCTGGTCGCATAGACTGGGTCGCAGGCGTGGCATCCTGTGATTACGACGGCCAGATCAGGCGCTTTAAAATGGATGGCGCTGGAGAGTTAGCCGAGCAAATTTTCAGCGTCGATAACAGCACCCACACCATCACCTACGGAGTAATAGAGTCTACCCCGCCGCTGGCAAGCCATCGCGCCAGCATGGCCTTAAGCGAAATTCCCGAAGGCACGCTGCTCACCTGGCGGACCGCTGTAGAACCTGAGGCCGTCGAACCCTTTATAAAACAAGGCATGGATGCATCAGCGGCAAAACTATTAACCGTACTTGGCAGCTGAGGATACTGCGATGCGAAAGGCCGCGATCATTCTAATTGGCCTAGGCATCCTAGTAGTGGTTGCCGGCCAAACATATCTGTCCTGGCAAACCGAACCAGAGCACCCTGTCGTAGCGAATAAAACCACGCTCCGAAACACCGAAAGCGGTTCTGTCGCAGGATTTATTGATAAGCTCGGTGCGCGCAGTTGGCAAGGCATCCCATACGCAGAACCACCCGTGGGACAGCTGCGTTGGCGTGCCCCACAGCCCCCAATAGCGAGCCAAACGACCATTGAAGCACTGCAACCCGGCGCGATTTGCCCGCAATTCGCATCGTTATTAAGCGGAGCAGATGAGCAAACACCAAGCGGCCAAATCGCCGGCAATGAAGATTGCCTGTACCTCAACATCTGGTCGCCACCAAATGCGGCTAAGCTACCCGTGATGTTATGGATACATGGCGGCGGTAATACCATCGGACACGGCGGCAGCTATAACGGCGCGGCACTAGCAACTCAGCGCAATGTAGTGATTGTGACGATCAATTACCGGCTCGGAATCTTTGGCTGGTTCAGCCACCCGGATCTGTTAACCGGCGACAAGTTGGACGACTCGGGCAACTACGGCACCCTCGACGTGATCCGAGCGCTGGAGTGGGTGCAGGGCAATATCGAGGTTTTTGGCGGCGATCCAGGCAACGTTACTGTATTCGGCGAATCAGCTGGGGCGTTCGACACTCTCGCCATGATGGCGTCGCCATTGGCTAAGGGGCTATTTCATCGGGCCATCGTACAGAGCGGTGGTTTCAGCCCAACAAATTTAGACCGCGCACAAAACTACCAAGAAGATGGCGGCGCGGCGCTCAGCAGTCGTGAGCTTGTCACCAAGATGCTGATTGCCGACGGTTTGGCAAAAAATCACGAAGCCGCAAAAAATCTTGCCCAAGATATGCGAAAGACCGAACTACGAGACTATTTATACGCGAAAACCCCTGCACAATTTTTTGCCCAACTGGGCGGCGGCGGTTTCGGCATGATCCCGCTGCCAGACAACTTTGGTGATGGTCATGTACTCCCTGACCTCAGCACAGAGGAAATATTCTCCGACGCCAACAATCACAACCAGGTTCCAGTGATTCTCGGTACGAACCGTGACGAACCTTCACTATTTATGGTGCGCGCACCGCAATACGTAGAGAACTGGCTTGGGTTTTTACCACGCCTGAGAGATGAGGGCGCCTACAAACGGGCGGTATATTACGGCGCACAAGCGTGGAAACACCGGGGAGTGGACAGCCTGGCCAATTACATGCGCAAATCAGGTAATGAGCAGGTATACGCATACCGCTTTGATTGGGACGAGGAGCCATCACAATTCGGTTTCGACCTGAGCGTTGCCTTAGGCGCAGCGCACGGCTTGGAAATCGCGTTCGCATTCAACGATTTTGAAGGCGGTATGGGACTCGACTATATCTATCCCCACAACGAAGGACAGTATGCATTAGCCGCAAGCATGAGTTCCTATTGGACACAGTTTGCCTACACCGGCAACCCCGGTCAGGGGCGGGATGACCAAGAAACCCAGTGGCTCAGCTGGGGCACCGAGGCTAAACGCTCGCTGATACTCGATACGCCGACAGATCAGGGCATATTCATGGATGATCAGGAGGTCGTGCTGGAATCACTACAGCAGGAGCTTATTGACGATCCAAATATCACCGACCCGCGGGAGCGATGTAATTTATACCGCACTGCATTTCGAGCCACACCAGACAATAGTGCGTTGCAAAAATTGTGTGCCGACTCATAAGCGCAGACACCTGAACGAGTTCTGCCATGATCACATCCTAGCGAACCTATTCCGCTATACCGTCGCTGGGGCTGAGCCACCACCTGCTTGAGATCGAGTCGTTTCATTACCAGGCTGCGGATCACGGGGAATAAACTGCGACGCCACCAACGACATCAGCGCAAAAGCCGCCCCACAATAAAAAACTAGGGATGGGGACGAGATCCACACCAAACCCAAAGCCGCAGGAATCACTATGGCTGCGATATGGCTGATGGTAAAAGACACTCCAGCGCTGCTGGCCATATCCTTGGGATCGGCAATCTTTTGGAAGTAGGTGCTGATTGCGATGGCCATCGCAAAGAACATGTGATCAAGCACGTATAGCGCCGCAGCAAGGGTGGCATTTTCAACCAGCCCATAGGCTACAAATACAAAAATCAGTCCTATGTATTCGAGAGTAAGGGCATTGCGCTCGCCGATACGACTGATCAGCCGCCCGATGCGTTCGGCAAAAAACCAGTTAAAAATGTAGTTAATCAAAAACAGCAACGTCACTTGGGACGCACTATAGCCAAATTTTTCGACCATCAGGAACGCTGCGAAAACCACAAATATTTGGCGCCGCGCGCCAGAGAGAAACGTCAGCACGTAATAAAGCCAATAGCGTTTGCGCAAAATGAGGGTCTTATGCTGCTTGGTTCTTGCAGGGAAATGTGGAAAGCCCAGCCACATAACCAAGGCCAAAGCAGCACATAGACCGCCAGCCAGCAGAAAATTCCAAACGTAATCGAGCTGAAAAATCTCTAACAGTCCCCACATCACTGAGTAGACGATTAGCGAGGTGATTGAGCCCACAGCGATCAATTTTCCCAGCACAGCAGGCGCCTCGGCCTTCGACAACCACTGTAAACTCAGCGACTGCTTGGTCGCTTCAAAGTAATGGAAACCAATGCTCATCAGCACCGTGGTGAAATACAGACCGTACTCGGAGGGAAAGAATCCGGTAGCAGCAACGCCCACACCCAACAAAGCCAGGGAGAACACAGCAAAGGTTTGTTCACGCAGTACCAGTAGCACAAAAACCGTAGTAAACGCCAAAAACCCCGGGACTTCGCGCAGACTTTGCAGAATGCCAATTTCTACGCCGGTAAATGCCGCACGCTCAACCACAAAATTATTCAGCAATGCCGACCAGGCGTTAAACGCAATCGGCATAGCAACAGACATCAGCACTAGGAGCATCATAGGTGTACGCCAGAGCGATGTTGATTCTGAATGGCTTTGCTGCATTAACGATCCCCTATGATTTGAAAAACAAAGGAGCCATGGGCGATCAACCGCTCACGCTCATCAGTGATATGCGTATTAAACGTCATCACCCGTTTGCTCTGGCTGAGTAGCTGCGCCCTAACATTCAACCTCGCACCTTCCTGCGTCCCGCGAGTATAGGTCACATTACCGTTTACCGTGACCGCAAGTTTTTGCAATGACGCACTGGCATAAGCACAGGCGCTGTCCATCACCGCGTAAGCTACGCTACCGTGGGTATACCCCGCCGCATTGATCCACCCCTGATCCACAACCAAGTGCAATTCACAATCACCATCTTGAGCTCGGGTAACCACGACGCCGTAACGCTCGCGGATCTGAGCGTCACCATCGAGAACCTTTTGAGCACTCGGATGAATATCTGAAGACATATGATTTCCCAATCGAAACAGCGACCCGTGTAAAAATGTCTTAAGAGCGAGCAAACACTTGCTTGCGTGATAAGGCGCAGAACTTTACTGCAGATTATTAGGCGGAAGAAGAGAGGCCATTACAGAAAAGTCTCCCGCACATGACCTTACTCTCCCAAGTCACCCATGCTGACCGGGATCGCGATCTAGTTTTTAGCCGCTGGCTGCTTTCGCGACTTGGGCCGAGTGGCGGCAGCTTACACTAATCCGGCAGGCCCAAAACTCGCTTGGCAAGAATGTTTAGTTGCACTTCTGAAGTGCCACCTTCGATTGAATTGGCTTTTGATCTGAGCCACGCTCGGGTGGTGCCTAGTTCGTCTTCCTCGAACGCATCGCCCTGCCAACCTAGGGACTGAGTTCCCAACACGTTTAGCAACAATTCGTATTTACCCTTGTTTTGCTCAGTGCCGTAGTACTTAAACATTGAGGATACGGCGCCAGGGGCTGTACCCGTGGCCGACTCCTCAACACTCCGACGCATGGTTAAGCCAAATGCTTTGTCGCTCATGCGATGAGCTAGGATTTGATTACGCAGCACCGGGTCGGCGACTTTGCCGTTGGCGTCTTTGCCGACGTACTGCAGCGCATATTCTTCGATTGAGGTGGTCTTTTGACCGCCGCCGATACCGCCAATCATCGAGCGCTCGTGCTGCAACAAGCGCTTGCCTACGGTCCAGCCTTTATTTAGCTCATACACTAGGTTGCTCTTCGGCACTCGGACGTTGTCGAAGAACGTCTCGCAGAACGGCGAGTAACCGCTGATCAGCAAGATCGGTTTTACGGTGATACCCGGTGTAGTCATATCAAATAACACAAAGGAGATGCCGTCGTGCTTCGGTGCATCGAAATCGGTGCGCACAAGACAGAACATCCAGTCGGCATTGTCGGCCCCCGAGGTCCATATTTTCTGCCCGTTAACGATGAAGTCGTCGCCGTCTTCTACTGCGGAGGTGCGTAAACTTGCTAGGTCTGAACCAGATCCTGGTTCACTGTAGCCCTGACACCACCATATGTCACCGCGGGCAATTTTAGGTAAGTGCTCTTGCTTCTGCGCGTCGGTGCCGTATTCCAGTAGTGCCGGACCTATCATACTTAGGCCCATGCCGACCAACGCTGGACGGGCATTTATGCGCTGCATTTCCTGTTGCAGCACGACGACTTCGTCTTTGTCGAGGCCCGCACCGCCATATTCTTTCGGCCAGCTTGGCACGGTATAGCCACGCTCCGCGCAGCGGTCCATCCAAAGTTTGGTGTCGGCATTCTTATACTGGGCTCTGCGGCCACCACCCGGGTATTCTTCCGCCACCATCGGCGTGCGCATGGATGCTGGGCAGTTGTCTTCTAGCCAGCCTCGGACTTCTTCACGGAACGCGTTACTCGAGTTCATATCTTTTTGCTCACTTTTGGATTACAGAAGTATAGCGACAAGACGCGCGGGTGCCAGTAGTTCGCATCGATCCGGTGATTTCTGGGTTAAGATTTGTCCGCCTTGGTTTATGCCTCGAGGCGGAGTACCGCGGTACGCGGACCTTGACCCTCCAATAGCTCAACTACAATTCTCGGACCAGTCGGATGCCGCGATCACCATTGCCGCCATGGGCGGCTTTGCGAAAGCTATTGGCGGTCTCTTCCTGCCCTGAATCCCATGAGCCGCCTCGGTGGCCATGACTACTGCACCCCTGACCTTGTCCCACCTGAGCACCGTCTCGACTAGCGCTGGAATAATCTGGTAAACCACAGTCGGCTACCCATTCAGACACATTACCGTGGGTGTCGTGCAAACCGAAGGCATTGGGCCTGTACTGCCCACGTTTACGCGGTGTGTCCTGACCGTCGTTGCAGTCGATGACTGTCCAGGCTCGGTAGCGTCGTTTTACCGTTTGATCTGCGACATTGGCGTATTCGCATAACTGCTGCGGGTTGTCGCCAAAAAAGTAAGCGTTTTGACTGCCCGCACGGGCGAAGTATTCCCACTCGGCTTCCGTGGGCAACCGATAACGCGCGCCAGTTTGGACACTTAGCCAGCGCACGTACTTGGTGGCCTGTTGGTGCGAAACATGGGCCATTGGGCTGCTTTCGGTGAGGTCGTTCGCTGCCAAGGCGGCGGTTAACTTCTTGGGCACGGCCACGCCAGTGTCCTTGGCATAGCGCAAAAACTCGGCGACGCTGACCTCGTACTTGCTTACTGCAAAGGGCTGGGTAAGTTGCACTGTTCGGGTCGGTGCCTCTTGCCGACTGCCGTTTGCATTGCCCATGATGAAATCACCTGCAGGCACGACGACCATTTCCGGCGCGGTGCCGCCGCTTGTTAAGTTATCACTTAGCACTTCACCTGGTACGGCTTGCAGCTTTTTAAGTTTGAAATTCACGGTTTTCCCTGCCGGCGTCAAGCTCACCGTTTTTGTCTGTGTTCGATAACCCATCGCTCTTACCGTTACGGCTACTTTACCTGCGGGCAATCGCTTGCCCGCAACATACATTCGGGGATCGCCGCCCGCAGGGGTAACGTCGACCAGACTATTCGCCGGTTCTGTGTTCACTTTAAGTTTGCCGTAACCCCGGGCCAAGGTGATTTGTTCGGTGTTGTCACCATATTGAATGGTGATGCGTTTGCTCTGGGTAACGTATCCGGGACGGCTGACCTGCAGCGAGTATTCGCCCATTGGCAGGCGCACTCCGGGCTTATATTTAATATCGGTGCCGATGATCTCTACCTTCGCGCTTGCGGGCCTGAGCTTTAGGGACAGACTGCCATGGGGATCCATGCTTAGGTTTAAATTGACTTGCTGGGTTGACCCGGATTTAAGCACCAGTTCTGTCTTGGCGTTGCGCCGCTCGGCCTTGCCCATGCGGATTCGGTGCGTACCTGAGGTAAGGGTAATCTGAGTGGGCGTTATCGCAGCCAAGCGCTCGCCGTTTACTTCCACCCATGCGCCTTTGGGATTGGACATTAACTCTATAACGCCCTCCCCGGCTTCCAGCCGGTAACTGCGTTGCATGTGATCGCCCAAGCTAATGTCCAACTGCTCGGTCTGCGGCGCATAATGACTGTGAGTCACCTGCACTTGGTAACGCCCCGGATTTATGCTGTGGCTCTCGATCGGTGTGGTCCCTATGAACTGACCATTAATAGCTACGCGCGCGTCGCCGGGCTGGCTTTTTACGCTGATGGTCGCCGTAAAGAACATAAAATAGGTTGCTGCGGCTACCGCCAACAGCAGCAGCCCAAGCAAAACTTTTACTTTAAGGCTCAATTTGAACTCCTTGCACTCAAAGCGTAGTTTGCATCGCCTGAATATGTTGATGCAAAGTGGATTTGCGCATAAGGACACCCATGAATCTGGCCCAATGGCAATCTGATACGGACATGAAAGCCGCTTTAACCGAACAAAAAATCGCTGTGGTGGGACTGTCCGCAAATCCGGCTCGACCCAGCCATGACGTCGCCCAGGTCATGCAAAATCTGGGTTATACGATCGTGCCGATTAATCCGCGCGAGGAACATGTTTTAGGTGCTCGCAGCTATCCAGATTTGTCCACCGCGGTGGCTGAGACAGGCCCTATTGCTTTGGTAAATGTGTTTAGAGAATCCAGCGCCGTACCCGCTATTGCTGAAGAGGCGGTGACTATTGGCGCGCGATTTTTGTGGCTACAGCTTGGTGTTATAAGCGTCGATGGCATTCACGTTGCGGAGGCCGGCGGCCTTACTTGCATTGTGGACCGCTGCTTAAAGATTGAATATCGGCGTTTCTATGGTTTTGCTGGCTGAGACGTTGGTTCTCTTTATCGCGATTTCACCCTGACGCTCAGCACGATCGCGACGCTCCTTTACATTGGTCATGCGCCGCGTCAACTCAACCAATCTCGACTGCAATGATTGCAGTACCGGGCTTGAGCCTAGCCAGTTTCGAATTGCGCTTGGGTTGTGGTCATGTCGTCTCGAGCGATACTCATTTGGCAGCTCCGTGGCTAACGTAGCATCCTGATACCCCAAACATAAGTTGTCTGTAGGGGAAATGCCAGAGCTATTGTGCGCTATTTAGCCGGTGTAGAGCGTCCGCCCCTGATCAGCGAGCGCCGCCTTTAGAGCATCCGCGCAAACCCTAGGACAGTTCAGTTATGCTGTATCGCCAGATACCCCGACCAGCCGTTTCGCTGCGGTACAAAAGGCTTCTACTGCCTCGCGCATGTCGGCACGACGCGCGTCACCCTGGCTTTCGCTAAAACAAAAACTCAGCCGCAATTGGTTCATCCCCGCTCCAGGGTCGCGCTGCCGCGCGTCCGCTGGGTAAAAATCGTACATGGGAATTACGACAATGCCGTGTTCTTTCACCAACTGCTCTATTAGTGCGTCATCGGTTTGTATTGCCGGTTTTCCAGCAACGCGCTTAAAGGTAAATACCGAAAAGAAGCCGCCGTCTGGAACGGTCCACTCGAAGTGTTCTTTATGATCCTTTAACTCCACTTCTAGGGTGTCTAGTAGTATTTTTCTGTTTTCGCGGTAGACGCCAAGTTTATCTTCCGCTAGCGGCCACATACTGTCGCGCTTGGTGTACTGGCCGTCTTCCTCGCGTCGATGCAGGAGAGCCTCGAAGCCTCGCAGGGCCGCTGGGTTTTGAAATAACAGGTCGGCGCTGGACTCGGTTAAGGCTAGAGTGGTTAGCGGTACTTCTTCGCCACCTTCGATCTTGATGGTTGCATCACTGTACAAATATCCGACTCTGGGACCGGGAAAACCAATTTTTGAGCCGGTAAATAAATGGATGGTTTGTCTGGGATCTATACTTAAGAAGGTTTGCGCGCGATCTGCCGGCTTTGCGTAGTTGATATACAGGTATGGTGCGTCCTCTAGTACCAATACGCCTTCTTCGCGCAGAACTTCAACAATCTGCTCCCGACGTGCCTGACTAAATGAAAAGCCGGCAGGGTTATGTCCGTCTGGTACCGTGTAGTAGAAAGGCACAAAGTAGCCTCGGTCACGAGCGGCTTTTATTTGCGCCCGCATGCGCTCAGGTATCGCCCCTTCAGCGTCCATTTCCACACTAAAAATCGTCGCATGCTGGCACAAGCTAGCCCGTGCGGTGAATCCCGCATACGTTGGTGCATCTGTGATATAGGCTACCGGCTCGCCACTGCGCTCAAATAATGAACAGGCTAGACTGATGCCTCCAGACGCCCCAACGGTAGGTATAAGTCTTTCCGGATCTATGGCTAGGTTCCAGTCTTTTCCATACACATGGGCGAATGTCTCGCGGGCGCTTTGGGGACCCAGAGTGTCGGTGTAGGAGTAACTCTCGCGCAGATATTCCGGCAACACATTGGGATCATTGTGCCGCTCTTGTTCTTTTACATAGTCAAAATAGTCAGTTTGATGCTGCAGAAAACCACGCGGGTCGGTGACTTCCGGGTGCGGATATCCGGCCCCCAAATGATGCACCTTGAGCCCACGGGCCTTGGCGATCTCGCGCAGTCCCGGCAGTGATGCCGCCATTTTGCGAGTTACCGATACGGCTTGATGTTTGACTTTAGGGGCGATCAAGTTCGCCATAGGTGACTCCTATGTTGCCGCTATTGGCCTCTTAATTTGTTGTAGCTCGCGAGCCTGCGCGGGTCTAACTGACCCCGGGCAATAGCGGCCTGTACCGCGCAGCCTGGTTCCGCATTATGCGCACAATCTCTGAAGCGGCAAGCTTGGGCCAGAGCTTCAATGTCGTCAAATAATTCGGCCACTCCTGCGTCGGCATCGCCCATCTGGAACTCGCGCATGCCCGGACTGTCGAGGATCACGGCACCCTTAGGCAATAGGTGTGCCGAGCGGTAGGTGGTGGTATGCCGACCTTTACCATCTTCTTCGCGAATTGCTTGAGTACGCTGGACTTCACCACCCATCAAGGTATTGACTAATGTTGACTTGCCGACTCCGGATGAACCGAGTAATGCGATGGTCTGGCCCTCTGCACACCAAGGATTTAGGTCCGCGACGCTCTCGGGATTCAGCGCATTTACAGCACAATAGGTAACCGTAGGAAAGGCAGCACGCAATTCTGCTTGGTAGGTTTCAGGATCCAAGGCTTGGTCAATTTTAGTTAAAACGATGACCGGCTCTATATTGGCCTCGAGTATAACTGATACATAACGCTCCAACCGCGGTACATTGAAGTCCGCATTGCAGGAGGTTACGACAAAGGCAGAATCTACATTCGCCGCGATCAGTTGCACAGTGCCATTGCCGGCAGGACTGAGTCGCGTCAGCAAACTCGTGCGCGGCAAAAGTTCAACGAGCCTGCCGTCGTTAGAGTCAAGGATCACCCAATCGCCCACCGTGGGTCGTTCGCGCTCGGGGCGCTGAAACCATTTACCGCCGACGGGTACGTCGTTACGTCCATCTTCGAGCAATGGGGCGACGATAAGACCAGTGCGCTGCACTTCTGTTACCCGATGCAGGCTTCGATTTGGCTCGGCCAAATGCGCGCCGCTAAGATCCGCAAACGACGACTTCCATCCAAGCGTACGCAGTACTGTTTCGTTATTCAGCTTACTCAAACGTTACCTTGCATGGTGCTGTGTTATACCCATTAAAATTCCCAAAATGGATGGGGGCGCTCGGTGAATACTCGGTCTAATTTCGACAACAATTGCTCGTCTGCACGCATATTGTCGGTAAGACGTAAACTGGACGCTGGAGTTACGCCCCAAAGCAGTCGGCTCAACGCGCCTACCGAACAGTCTAGCACTGGCAACCCGGTTTCTACGCCTCGTCGGGCTGAAGATGTTGCACCTAACTCAATAACGTAATCGCCTTGCACACCCTGCCATCCGGAATGATCGACCAATAACGCCTGTACTG
>MDTB01010996.1_pt1 | contig 15483 bp, 22 predicted proteins | sample 811161 | NCBI WGS metagenome assembly MDTB01 (sample SAMN05326650, study PRJNA326480) | marine metagenome | isolation source: seawater | place: Mediterranean Sea | collected 2009 | reverse complement strand
TCTGAACTGTCTACGGAATTAGCTGCGAGTTTTGCTGATGTAACTGCATCGTTAGCAATATCAGCAGTTATAATAGTTCCGTCAGTTATTGCTGCGGAATCAACGTGTGGGTCTATTAATACGTCTGCTGGAACTTTACCTATGTAACCCATTAGGTAATCTCCATAATTGAAAGTACAACGTCTAAAGCATTAGAAGCACTGGACAAAGCCTGTAGTGCATCTGAAGCTTCAAGGACAATCTTATTGCCAGACATTACTTCAAGCGAACCTCCTTGTGGGATAGGTGCTCCTTTTACGATGTACACATCGTCTGCATTCTCTCCAGAGGAACTATCAGTAACAATTTTTATATCAGCAGTTATTGCATTACCACTAGTGTTTGACAATGTACAACCTATAACTATAGCTGTGGTAGCTGAAGGTACAGTATAAACTGCAGACAAACTTGTCGAAGAATTAGCATCTGTTTTTAATTTAAAAGTGTTTGCCATATTATCCCAACGCTATTGCAAGAGCTGTAGCATCTCCTTGAACATTATCATTATCTGGGAAGTGACCTTTAGAATAAGAAGAGCCATTATATTTGGCGTAAAAAAGTTTGCCATCTCTATAATTGATAGCAATTTCACCTGGAGCCAAGCCATTGCTAGTTTCTGCACCATTTGAGTTTACTGTAGGCTCGGTACCAGATGTACCATCTTTCTTTAACTTGATAGTATTTGCCATTGCGTCTCCTAGTCGCTAAATGTTCCGCCATCAATAGTTGCTCCACTGATAGCTGTAAAATAACCTGTTGCAAATTGACAATCACCAACAGAACCAGATATAACTCCAGTAGATTCAGTTGCTACAGGAATATAAGTAAATCTATGTGAGTTACTATCATCCATACCAAAGAATACCTTTTTTGCACTGCTATCGTAATATTGCGCTAAGATACCTCTGTCTTTATTATCATCTGAACCTGGGGCAGAATCTCCACCCAAAGTCATAATTGGATCATCTATTGTTATTGTTGTCGAATTAACCGTCGTTGTAGTTCCGTTGACTGTTAGGTTTCCTGTAACCGTCAAGTTATCATCAACTTGAACAGTACCACCTGCAGAATCTATTACAAGATTTCCACTAGAGGTATCTATCTCACCATCAGCAGTAACTCCAACTTTAATATTACCAGCTGTTACACCAGCAACTGTTGGACTAGAACTTGTATCAATAGCAACTGTAGGTGTAGCACCTTCTCCTGAGTTGTTTGTTAGTGCAATACCAGTACCAGCAACTAAACTAGCTACATAGCTACCTGTTGTTTCTGTTCCAAGTATAACACCATTATCTTTTATAGTTACAACTCCAGAGGTTACAGCAAAGTTATCTGAATTAAACTGAGCTATACCTTTAGCACTAGTTGTACCAAATATATTAGAATCGGTTACATCTACTGCTACTGTTACTGAATTATCGTTACTCCCTGAAGCTATTGTTCCAGTTACCCCATTACCATAAGTAATATCTTCTAAGGTAGGTAAATGAAATACTTCAACGCTACTATTGTTATGACGGCCTACATACAGTTTTTTACCAGCTTGACTTAATGCAAGTTCACCACTTAGCAAAGAGCTAGGGGCACTTGTATCAGTATTGCTACTATGGCGTTTTATCTGAATGGTATTAGCCATGCTTATCTCCTATTATGTAAAAGTCCCACCATTAAGAGTTGATTGTCCTGCAACAAGTACTTCGTTCCAAGAATCTTCATCTCTAACGTAGAACACATCGTTATCTGAATCATAGTGAAGGTCACCCTCACTGACACCAGAAGTTGGAGCTGTTGTACCTGTGGTAACTCCTTGTATTGGCAGATTCTGTACTAATTGATCTGCACTTCCGTTGTCTATGTATAAATTTCCATCATCTTTTTTAAAAACAAGTTTAGTATATACATCTTTAATTTTATTTGGAGCTGATAATGTACCTGCCATTAATGTTCTCCAGATATAACTACTTCATTAAAAGTTACTGATGCAATACTAGTATCTGTAAAATCTTCAGAACCAACAGTTATTGCTGTGTACGTAGGAGCAGATATATTACTCACTGCACTCAACGTAGCAGCAGTTGGTCTAGTTGCTGCAGTATAACTAAAATCATCTGGTGCATCTTGTGGGGTAAAATTATCAGCAGTATATGAATTAAAATGCTGACCATCTCTTAGCTCATTAAAGCTAAAAGATATATCGTCCCACTCTGCCAAGCCAAAATTATTAACTGACCAATCAAATGCTCTGGTATTTATTCCCACTAAATCATCCTTCCGCTCATACCGCCTTGTCTTTTATTCCTCATTCCAGTTCTATCAGAACCTTCCATAGTTTGCAATCTTCCACCTGATTGCATAGGATTAATACCTTTTGTTCCTCCAGCGTCATACAAAGTTCCTTCAAACTCAGGTCTAACCATTTCATTTCTAAAATTTTGTGCACCTCTTAATGCTGATAAAGTTTTTGCACCCATCATGCCATCTTCACTTAAAGCGTTTCCTTCCATATCTGTAATTCCAGCCATGTTTAACATTTTTTGGATATCCATAACTGATTTAGAATCAGATGTGTCTAGGTTTTGCATTTTATCCATTAATGAATTAAAAGCCATTCCTCTTGCTTTCTGTCCTGTCAAGTTTGTTGCTGCTGCTCTTTCTGGAGAAGCTACTCCTATAGGGGCTTCATTTTGCCTATCCATAAACTTGTCTTCAGCTCTATCTGCTTTAAAATCTCTAACTCTACTACCAATACCACCTGCTATTGCACCTGGGGCTGCTTTTATTTTGCCTAATAATCCTTGTAAAAAATCCATAATAACTCCTAAAAATCTACGGGTTTAATATATTTAACTGTTCCTGCTCTTGCTCTGTATGCATAGTTTCTACCTTCTCTAACTCCTTTTTCAAACTTCTCATGAAAGTATTGAGCAAGTGGTATTTGATTCGGTTTCTTTTCATAGCCAAGTGCTATAGCTTTAGAAACTATATAATCATGAAACTGTCCAGGAAACTCACTTTCTGCTGTCCAAGAAAAACTACCACTATTAGGTTCTGTAAACTTTGTAGCTTTCTTGTAATAGAATAAAGTTATTTTTTTCCCGTGTTGATCAGAAGATGGAGAATGAAATTTTTCTAAAACTGGGTCATACTTAGCAATACCAATAGCATCTCTTTCTGTCCACCATACCCACTTATGAGTTGCATACCTTTTGCTAAAAGTATCTACGTATGTTCCAGCCATTATGTTAAATCCCTTCTTACTGGTCTACCTACTAATTTAGGTATATTAACATGGTCAGTTGAGCCATCGGCTCCTTCCATATCAACAGACTTTATTTCAAGAATTGATTCATCTAATGCATAATATCTCTGTGAGTTATTACCATCTAAATCAAATTGTGTAGCTCTTTCAAGCATTCTTGTCCTTTGACTGTATTCTTCTTGAGCAGTATTTAACATTTTAACTATTTCTGTAACACCTAACTCAGGATGATGTTGTTGTACAAGTTCAACCATTTCTTTAAGTTTCATCGCTTAACTCCTTCTACTGTGCTATCTAGAGTTCCTCCAGTAGTGTAAGGTGCCATAAATTCAAAAAGCTCAGCTTTTATTATTTGATATTGACCCTGTAACCATTGGTAATCTGTGGTTAATTTACCAATGACGGTTGTATAAAGACTAATCTTTTTTTGAAGATTAGCGTTCCATTCTTGTAATTCGTAATTTAAAGATTCCATTTTTCCTTGAACATCAGCTTGATACTTTGTTATTTCTGCATTAAATCTAGTTTGTTCTCGTTGCAGTTCTGCTTGATAAATTGCTACATCTGTAGAAGCTATTGTAGAATCAACACTTAACTCTGATTGTACTTTTGCTGCAGCTAAATTTGCCTTAGCTTGTTCTTCAGCTATCTCAGCTTGATAGGTTTGCATATCAACAGTAAACTCTTGAACTTCTTTATTAATATCTGCTTGAAACTTAGCAAGATAGCTAGCAGCTCTTTGTAGTTCTTGAGCTGCGGTATTTAAAGTAGCTTGCGTCATATCTTCATCTTCATCAGCTAACCAATAAGCAGCTGATTGTGCAACTGTACCATCATCATCTGCTACATCAACATCTATAAGTGCTTTTGCAGAAGCTAATGCATCTAAGTATTCAGCATTGTGACTAGTGCTAATATTTAAAGTAGGTAAAGTTGTAGTTATTCCGTAATCAGTAGGTAAACTAGAAGTTATTGATATAGTGTTTGGCAAACTTTTACTTGCACCAGCAAAAGTTGGTAAAGTTATTAAAGATAAACTTGCAGCTATATCAGTTATAGCATTAAAAGGAGTTGTATCTGCATCTAAATCAGTTGGAAGCTTAGCGTTTACATCTGTCATTTTATTATGTACTAATTGACCAGCAGCATAAAGAATAACAGCATGATACAATTCAGAAGGAAAATTATCTATACTAGTATGATTATGATCTACGGTTGTATCTGGTAACACTATACTTATTTTAACTGTTTGACTAGCTGTTGGTGTAGGGAGTACAGTTAAAACTCCATTAAGTATATAATATACAGGAGAATTAACACTAGCATAATAAAGACTGTTTACATTTTCTGCATTACTTCTAAATGCTGGGTTTATAGGACTACATTTTAAATCTTCACCACCACTATCGGCACTATCTCTTACAATGTCAAGTATCTTAGCGTTAGCGGACAAAGTTAAAGTGGGAGAGCTATTGTTCAATGTTTGTAATGACGCAAACAATTGCATCATATCAGGGTTAGTTTTTTCTACCTGATTAATGACCCATTGAACACCGTTAGTTAAAAACTTTGATATTTCAGAGTTTTTTCCACTAGTGCTACCAGCATAATATCCCACTTCGTCTACGAATGCCATTATTTTTTCTTAGCCTTTTTTGTCTTTGTTTTTGTATTGGTGTTTTGTTGCCTTCTGCTATTGTTGTTGTTTTCTTCTTTTCCAGATTGCCAAGTACCACCAATATCATTACTTGTCACTATTTTCATATTACTCTCCAGTAAAGGGGGTCAATAATGACCCCCTCTAAATTACTGAATTACGAGAACTTTAACAAGGTATGAGTTTCAGGTAAAGATATTTCAAGACCAGCTTCGGTCAATACTATATCTTTTCTTCCGTCAACATTGTTGTTCTGTACATTAGTGATAATCTGCGTATCACGAGATACACCATTAGCAGCTAATGGACGGTAAGCTACGTTCTTAAGATCAATCATAATAGCATAGTCTTCCCAGATACCTCTTAACAACGGAGATTCAACTAAATGTAAATCACCATATAGGGTATTTACCTTAGTGACCAAGTGGCCAAATGAACCTTTAATGTTTTGAATATCCATAGTAAAACCATTTGAACCACCACTAGTTGTAGCAGTGTGTCCAAGTGCCATTGTGTTTCCTAAGAAAGAACTTCCGCCAAGCTTGTTAAAGTAGCTTAACACTTTACGTGAGGCAAGAACTAACTTGTTACCGCTATTTCCTGATTCAGGTGAGAAGACATCTTCCATTGCATCAATAAAGTCATCATAAGACGATGAAGAATAAGTAAAGGTTTTAATCTTTCCATAAGCTTCTGTGTAAGGGATTATACCCCAAGAGCGTCTTACTGGCCCTGTTGATGTAGAATCGTCTGAACCCACTCCAAACATCATTGCGTGTTCCAAGTCCATTTTGTGTTCCATTAATTTAGTTTGCCATACTCGCTTGTACTCATTAGATACACCACGATAACGTGTAGCTAATGAAGTTCCACTAAACAAAGAGATAGCTGTCTTAAAAATTTGACAGTAACCTTCTCTATCGTAAAACTCGTCTTTCCATCCTTCTGGATCAGTTGAACCTTCAGCAAATGCAGAACCTACTACTTGTCCTTTACCATTATCACGAACGATAAATTTAGAACCTGAAGCAGGAGCTATTGCACCAGCGTTTGTACCATCTGGCTTATAAACTGCTTTAACAAAAGTAGCATCTACTTCTACATAAGCAGGGTTAGCTGTCAAGTCTGGGTCAGCACTAATCTTATAATATGCGACAGCAGCAGTTTCTGAACCTGCACCAGCATCAGAACCGTTTGCATCATATTCACCTTCAACTGCAATAATCTGTCCGTTTAATAAGAAATTAGGTTGAACCGCAGTGGTTACAACACGTCCATACTTGTCATATAAGCAATCAACTTGCAGATTAGTTAGATTCCATCCACTAGAATAAGCAGCAGTTGTTTTAGCTGCTCTAGCTTCAAAATTTCTTCTCTGCCACTGATGACGCTGTTCTAAAAATTTAAAAACAGGATCGTCAGTTGCTTTTTTTGCGACTTTAGACAAATATGTAAAGAATGGAGACTGTTTAGGAGCGAGTTCAGCAACTCTCTCACCGAAGTTAAACATTCTTCTTGAATGGTCAACTGATGAGCTATTCATGCCAGCACCAGATGTGATGCTAAATACGTTTGCCATAATTTACTCCATAGTTTCCTAGTTAATCAAATGGGTTCTGTTTACCATAGTCAGTAAGCATACTGTCCATGATCTTATCTTCTATAGAACCCTCGTTTTGTCTATTTTGAGAGGGCATTACCCCCATAGATGGAGGAACTTGCTGTGCCCTTTGAACCTGCTGAAACTCTTTTGAAGGAACTGCAGGTTGTGTTGGGGAGCTGTATCCTTTATCTGTGGAATATAATTTCCATAAATTGTCTAGGCTAATAGAGTTAGGGTCAGACATTACTTTAACAAAATCATTAGCAGTATTCTCATCAACTTTATATTGACTCATTACATGCTGTTTAACATTGTTAACTTGTTCTGTCTGCTTAACTTCTGCTTCTTTGCGTTGTATATCAGCTTGTCTTTCTTGTTGCATAGACTCTCTTTCGTCTTGCAACATAGCCATCTGATAATCGAACTGCATATTTTTGTACTCATCCATCTCATTACGCCAAGATTCTTCTTGTTGAACAAATCTAGCACTTTCAGATGAAGGGTCAGCCATAGCTTCTTCCATGTTAAAATTATAAGGTTTTTGCGGCCTCTCTGGTGGGTCAGGAAACTCTGGTTCTGGTTCTGCTGCTGGCTCTTGTTGAGGCTGAACTTGTGGAACTTGTTGTTGCTGTTGCAATTGTTGCATCAACACTTCATTTTGGTTCTTTAACTTATCAGCTTCTGATTGCCAGTATTGGTACCTTACTTGATCGTTATCCTCAGTAGCTTGAATTGGTTCTTCAACTTGCTCTTGAGGAGCTGCAACTTCCTCAGTAGCTGTATCAAAGGCTTCTTCTATACTACCTGATTCACCACCAAATATGACATCATCAACTAAAGAGCCCTCTTCTTGCAAGTCAACAGAATGTGTTTCTTTAGCTGTTTCTTGCACAGGAGGGGTATCTAATACTTGCTCTTCTGTCATAATTTATCCTATTCTTGAGACTGCTTCTTCTTAGGGCCTGAAGAAGGTAAGTCTGGTTTTGAAGTTTTTGAGACTTCATTTTTTACTTGCCCTAAAGCGTCATCTAGGCGTTTCTCAAAAAGAGTGCCAGACATTTTAGCCCTATTCTCAGTTCCCTTCAAATTGGACTTCGTTTTTTCGATTTCGGCTTTCATCTTAGCGTGATATACTTCACGCTCTCTTGTTTGCAAGTCACCCTGCATTTGTTTAATAGTTTCAGTAGCTTGGCCTAATTGGCTCTGCAACTGTTGTATCAAATCAGTTCTTTGCATTACACCTTCCATATCAAATACTTCTGTTTTCTTCAATACTTCTTGTTTATCTATAATGCCATTTTTATATGCATCCATATACATTTCAAGCTGTGCCATTCTATTCGTTGGGAGAGTAGAACCTGTAACTACTACAACATCGTACTTTCCTACTGTAATATCATTAATAACTTTTATTTCTTGTGTCTTCTCATCGAACATTCTCTTGTTAACCACGTATTCATTTATGCTATTGTTTGGTTGTAACAATCTAAATACTTTTTGAGTTGTGTATAGTTGTTGCATAATTGGGATTGCTATTTGGCCAAGTCTGTTTAAACCTGCTTCAATGTCAGCAAGTTTACTTTTCATTTTACGTTGACCAAATTCATCTAAGCTAACTGTAGCTTTGTATGTATGCGGTGCTACCGCTGCATTACCCATAGTCATTTCATATAAACCAAGTTGATGGTCTATATCATTTTTAGCTGTCATTTCATTTGAGTATAATTCGTTCGGTAAGGGAGTTGGCTGAACGGGGGTTGGCTGCCCTTGATCAAAATCAACCTCGATGGCTACTCCAGGCTGAGCCCATTTCTGCTCAAACTCCCTCATATCTACCGAACCAGATGGTATTAAAATTTTTGTATTTGTACTAGTAGTAGCATGGGCGATAATAAGACTTCTCGTTTTATTGATATATTCCTGCATACCTTTAACCATACGAACATCTGACATAGGATAGGGGGTACGGGTATGTTGATTCATAAAGAACACAAGCGGATATTTATCTACTGGTAAGACACGAGAGTAGAGGTACTTATCGCCCATAATAACACATTGTTTAATTCTTTTAGTTGGGACTACTACAACTTCTATTAATTTACTTTCAACTAAATCATTAAAAGTTACCTGTTGTATCTCTGGCTCTTCTGGAAGCTCTAAATTACCTTCTGCTCTTCCTTGTTGTAATTGCTGTTCGTACATTCCTTGTACTTGCTGTATAATAGCTTGTGCTTGCTCTCCGTCTGTTATAACTTGACCTTGAATAATCCAAGCTGGTTGTGCTAAATATTGTTCATATTCTTTATCGCTAAGTAAATCTTCATCACCAGTAAAAGTCTCAAACACTCTGTAATAATCTATCATTAAAGGATAATATCTTTCGTACCCTCTTATGTATTCGTCACTTTCCCCAAAGTTAACTATTGTTTGAGTGCCTGGTTCTTCTGGAAACATCATTTCCCCATTATCTTCTCTACCTGTTGAAGGTCTGTCAGTTTGATGAGTTTCTGTAGATGCGTTTTTAATAGCCTTTTCGTACATAGGGTACAAAGCTTTTGCTTGGTCTTTGGTATATAGCCTTGATATTATAATGTTCTCTGCATCATCTGCAAATGGATGCCTAGAGTTAGGGTCTATATAGATATCAAGAGGGTCTACATCGTGTATACAAACCTCACCTTTTCCCATATCCATCATTGGGTCTACATAGACCAGAGCTGCACCTAGACCAGTAACATAATAATCATCAACTACCCTACGTATGACACTATTACCTTCTGATATTTGCCATATGTACTCTAACAAGCCATTCATAGCTTGTGCTACTTGATTATCACTATCTTCTCTAGGAGATACTCTAAACTGAGGTTTGTTTGCAGTTATAAGTGCTTTAGCTGCTTCGACTGCTGGATGGATACGATTAACGACAAGTGGAGCTTGACCTCTTTCTTCCAGAACACGTTTTTGGTCTGATGTCCACTGCTTACCAAGTCTAAATTCTTTATCTTCTTGAGCATGATTAGCCCAAGTTTCACGTTTTTTAGAATACGTTTTAAAAAGTTGCTGAGTTTCGTCAACAAGTTTTTTGCCTGTTTTTTGTGATTTTGAAGAGTAAGCCATCATTTAAACTTAATAATTACATAGTTAACCAGTCAAGTATTTTATTGCTCTTTACTTCAAGTTTTTCTTTAGGGTTAATTTCTTTAATTCTACAAGGTCTAGAACCTTCTAATGCTGTCCAAATCGCATCCATGATATCATCGTTCTTTCCTCTGGGGTAAGATAAAAACTCTTGCTGTGCTGTCAAGTCTTGTGTTCTAAAGAAAAACTCACCTTTAGCAAATGCTGGTACTAATGATAACAATCTTTCGCTCTTTCTGTTCCTGGGTTTTACACCTTTTTCTAGTCCAGGTATATATAAATTCTTTTCAAGCATCAATGCTCTAGTTGCACTACGCAATGCTTCTTGATATGCAACTGTTTCTATTTTCATTCTTTTTGGACGATACTTTTCATAAACATCAATAATTTTTTGAGGTTGTCTTGCAGGATCGAGCCTTTCCCTAAAGATATCAACAACATACTTGTTATTACTAGCATCAATACCAATGGTAGCAATAACAAAATAGTCAGCACGGGCACTAAGACTAGATGCAGGATCAACTCCAGTATAGAGTTCGACTGGTATAATTTTCTTTTCATCTCCTACCTCTCTTACCAAACAAGGTTGGCCGTTAATTCTTTCAAAGTCATAATGATGTAATTTTATATAATCAGGTTTGAATGGTGCATCGTCAGGAGATTGAGCTATATTCATGTACTCTTGATAAAATCCGTTTATATTTCCTACACTCTCAAACTCATTTTTTATTTGCATTATCCTGTCTTTAGGAAATCTTTCAGGCCATATACTTTTTTCATCATCATCCCAAATACTATACCACAAAGTTTTCCAAGCAGGACTATCTTTTGCCCAATACAAAAAACAATCTTCAGATATAACAGTTCCAATCATAACTATTCTACCTTCATCAGATAGTGATGGTATAACTGCTTCTGTCATCCATTTTCTATTTTTAGTCCTAGCTTCTGGAGTAAGTGCGTTTAACTCTGATTCAAAGTCATCTACTATAATAACATTAGGTCTAGTATCTCCCTCAATAAAACCACGAACTCTTTGACCTGTACCAACTGCGACAATTCTAGTCCCATTTTTAAGTATAATATCTGTGCCTGTCCATCTTTTTGCAGTAGTAGAACTAAAATCTCCATAGATAGCTCTAAAGTTATCACTATGCTCTAAATGATATTTAATACGAGATAGAAAGTTTATTGATTGAGCTTGAGACTCAGAAACAATAACCATAAATAAGTCATCATCTGGCCCTTTGTGTGCAATCTTGTACAAAGGAAATATAAGTGAGCACACGGTACTCTTAGCTGTACCACGTGGTGCTGCTATTAAAACACGCCTAGTATCGTCATCCTTTAAATTTTTATAGATATCCCTATGAAAGGAAGGAGTATCTTTAGCTAATGCCTTTGGAAAACAGTATTTACCAAACCAACCCATATCACGTTTAAATCCAGCTTTTTCCTGCTGTAACGCATAGGCTGATTCGTAATCAGTATTTTCTTTTAGATTTTGGCTTAGTAACTGTTCCACTTTTTTTAGTCTTCTTTTTCTTTTTGCTCTGATCTCTTCGGTATCCCATCAAGAACCTCCGTTTGTGTTGCTTTAAATAACTTTTTCTTTTCTTGTATATCGGCTAAAGTATTCTCTACAGTAGATGCTTCTATCTGATGAGTAGTCACTACTTTACCACGACCTTTCATTTCATTCATATCCATAAGTCTGTCAAGTACAGTTACAGCTACCTTAGCATCTCCCTTAGAGCCCATACTATCCCCATCCCAATCCATAACTTTGTCTAGTACAGCAGCTAATGCACGTGCTGTATCCATTTTACCTATGGGATACTGTTCAATTATATTATCTAATTCATCTTTAGTCATTTTTCTAAAGACCTCCGTTCTCATTGTTTTTCTTATGTGATATTTTTTATTACCTTCAACATTACCAAAGACCATTTTAATAGCTTGTTCTTTCTTCATCCCAGGTTGTGCCATAAGATGTGCTAGTTTTATATAATCGTCTTTTTGTTTTAGGTGCTTACCCCATGTTTGTTTACCGCTTATATTGTAATTGTTAAGTCTACCTTCAGATATTACCTTGCAATCAGTAGATTTAACAAAAGATGGGCCCCAGGGGTATTTTATACTTAGTTTACCGTTTTTTGTTTTGTTTCTTCTTAAACATATAGCCACTTCTCCATCAGAGGAGATGCCATACTCTCCTTCAGAAACCTCAAAAGGGTGTTTATACGATAAACCCAGCTCATCCGCTTCTTTTCGTGAATAAACTGGGTATTCTTTTCCAGATACTATTTCGTATCTCACAAATAAAGTTACTTTCCTCGCTTAGTGTATTCACCACGAACAACTACGGGGACTTTTTCCTTAACTTCTACCTTTGCTTCTTTTTTCTTTTCTTTTTTAGCCATTACTTACCCTTTTTCTTTATAGTTTTAATCTTGCCATTATGAGTTCTGGCGTAAATATGACTAGCTGTTTCTCTAATAAGAGTGCCAAAGTACCTTTTACCACCAAACATCCAGCTAACTTTCTTACCTTTGCCCATTTTGTTTTCTTTTTTTTCTTTAGGACGACCAACTGTTGAGCCGTATGTCCCTTTTCCCATTGGCATAATACGCTCCTTAGTATTTGTTAGAACCGCAACAGGGAACTTCCATAGCTCTACGTATCCAACCTACTATAAAGCTAGAAAGTTTTGGTTTGCGTTGAATTAAATTAGTATAATATAATATTCTGTAAACTTGTAACCTAGTGACATCTATCTTTTTAGATGCGGCTATAGTTTTTTTACCTATTAACCCATCTACGACCAGACTACACCCTTTAGAGTTACAAGCTTCTTGTAAAATCTTTACAGCTCTACGCTGTCCCATATTAACAACCATATCAAAATAGCACTCTTGCATAGACTTTGGCAAAGATGTTGCTTTAGAAGGTTTCCAATAATCTTTTTCATAGATATCAGCAGCCCTATCCATAGTCATATTCTTTATATCTTCATCTGGATGACTACGCTTTGCTATGCCATACTTAGTCTCACCACCTGGGTCATTAGGATGATCAACATAACCACCCTCTCTATGTAGAACACCTTCTACTATTTCTTCAAATGTCATTCACATTGCCTTTCCATTCATTCTCCCTTTAATATACGCTAAAGCATCTGTAACATCATTAAGTTCTCGTATCACATCTTCCCTATGACGCAACCCAGTCTCATCTGATTTGTTCCAGCGTTCTATAAGTTTAATCACGATACCTTCTACATTCTCTACAGTAGACTCAAGTTTGCTAATATGGACTCTAATATCATCTAGATCATCATTTTGAGCCTTCTGGCTCCTCATTAGATTTACTATCATCATGATAAAAAGAGATACTATTACCCCAATCGCACCGTATTCTGCATATGTTTCCATCATACTTCACCACTCTCCTATTTTGGGTATTGTTTGTATACCAATGTAAGTTAAGAGTTATCGTCATCTCTCTTTAACCAATTGTTATACTGACCAATTACATAATCGTAATGGTCTTTTTGCCTTTTTTGTTTATTAAATCCTGTTATATTGGACATTTCTTTATAAATCTTTTGATAATCTAAAGAATTATCATCTTTAATGTAAGGTAGTATAAATGAATATCTCAAGAACTATTTCCAAAAGCTTGACGTTAAAGAAAACTACAATTAATATGCTTATAATTTATATAAGAAAAGCTATTGAATGCAATAATCAAGGAATGGTTGATTCCTGTTAGGTCAAGTAAAGCAATAATTACACTTAGCGTATTTCAGGATTTTTTTTAAAAAATTTTTTTGGTTTAAAGTTAGCAATCCTACTACCCTAAAGTATGAAAAAATTATTTTAGATTGGGGATACGTGATATACAGGTTGCTACACCCCATCGAAATTCACTGGGTGGGTTGCCTCCCAGGTTGAATTTCTTGTTGTGCTACGCAAGTTATTCCCCCTTCTATTCTCTGCAAGAGAATCACTTGCAGTATTGTAATATATTTACAATATCTTCCTAACTTATCATGAAGGAGTCCATCATGGATAAAGCTATTCAGACTGCTACTGCCAACACAGTTGACAGCGCAGTATTCACTAATACTACAAGTGGCACACTCAGTACTGACCGCAGGGGTCGTACTGACTTTGAGCCCAAACGTGATAGAGACGGCAAGCTCGTCTATAGCACTACGCTCAAAGCTGTTACTCAACAGACAGACCGTAACTTCCCAGCAGTTATCACTGCAGATAAAGTTACTGCTATTGTCAATGCTTCTGCAAAGCAGAAGTCTCCAATAGCTCTGCTCGTTGAGACAGGTGCTGACTACAGGCTCTCAAAGGCTCCAACTGTGTTGGAAGCCAATGAAGACTTAGGTCTTCCTGAGACCCTTGTAGGCTTCTACAAGCCCATCATTGTACGCAATGCTGTAAGCTTCTAGTAGCGAAAGATACCTTCGGGTATCTTTTTTCTTATTGTGTACTATAGAGTAGGTGGCGTATATTGTATACACTACGTTAGTACACGTCTGACAAATATATACTAATAGAAACAACTGCTTCTTAGTAGGATACATAGCGTGGCACATAAAAGTGTCGAGCTGCGGCACTACGAGATTGTATCAGTTTCTATTAGTATTTTAATTACTATAATTTAGGGCAGTGCAATGATCATCTTACCTCTTTCCACAAAACCACAAACTGCATTGCCCTATAACTTTAAGGATATGAAAATGAATAAGACGAGAAAATATAAAAGAAACTTTGATAAAATGGCTGCAAACCTCATGGTAATAAAGATATATGAAGATTTATTACATGGCTTCATTGATAAGGATACAAAAGAATTAAAACAAGTACCTGCTGATGGCCCAGCAGGGAAACGTTATAAACAGCTCATGGAAGAGCGTAACGCAAGGCCATTTGCAACTAGAAGAAGGAGAGTAATATTATGACTATGATGGAAAGAGTAGAATCACTACTCATAAACTACCCCGAAACACGTGTTAATGATAATCTGCTATTAGACCAAGTATGGCGTGCAGACTTACTTAACACAATGTCACAACAAGAGTTTAATACATTATCTTATAGAATGTTTAGTAAGCTCTTACAAGAAGGCAGTCTGAGCAATCCAAAAGCTGTAACACGTGCAAGACGTAAAGTACAGCAAGACAAGCCTTACTTAAAACATAAACATATAGCTAATTATCGTGCTGAAATGGCAGAACGCTATAGAATAATGGGAGCTCAAGGAAGAATAGGAGAGTTATTATGAGTCCCCATACACATATAACAATCGTAGCTTTAGCAATATTATTGTTTCAAGGTATATTTGCATTATGGGTAATTGATAAAATTAGGTCTATTAATGATAGGCCTATTTACCCTGATGTGCCGAAACATCTGCTTAAAGATATGAGACAGATGCAAACTGACATTATTAATCTTAAACAAGATTGTATCAATATTGATAACAAGTATAGGATTAAAGATGAATGGACTATATCAAAGATAGAGTCATTATTAACTAATGATTCTAGAATGTTAGATATAATGAATCATCATGGTATGGTTGCATTAAAAAAAGACTTCGTACAAGATAGGGATTTAGGTGATGAAGATGATGGATGAATGTTGCGAAGAATGCTCGTACTGGGAAGATAGAGTAGATGTAAATATATCTAACGAGATCAAAATGAAAGTTAAATCTGAGGAGACTACTATTTTGGCGATACCAAAATTAAATAGAAAT
>MDTB01144977.1_pt1 | contig 15488 bp, 10 predicted proteins | sample 811161 | NCBI WGS metagenome assembly MDTB01 (sample SAMN05326650, study PRJNA326480) | marine metagenome | isolation source: seawater | place: Mediterranean Sea | collected 2009 | reverse complement strand
TAGATTAATAGGTATTTCTTCAAGAAAGGTTGAATACATAAAAAATGTATATAAATTTTTTGAATCAAACGAATATGACTTTCAAAAATTGACTGACGAAGAAACAATAAAAACATTATGTGAAATAAAAGGTATTGGGAGCTGGACAGCAGAGATGTTCCTTATATTTATTTTATTTAGACAAGATATTTTCTCGAAAAAGGATTTGGCACTTATTAATAGTATTAAAATAAATTATGGTATCAAAGACCTTACAAACAAAAAACTAGATAAACTAATATTGAGTTGGAAACCATACAATACGATAGCTTCACTTTTGTTATGGAAGTCAATAGAGGAAAAATATTTCTATCGATTTTAGTTACTTTGGATATCTGATGCTATCAATTAACTCAGCCACATGCTTAGGTGGTTTTTTAAATATCATCGACACTGTTATTGATGTTATAAAATTGCACAACATTGCAACTGATCCAAATCCTTCTGGAGAAATACCAAACCACCACTCAGACTTTGGTGGAATATCACCCAACCAACCTAGTTTAAATTTCATCATGTAGAATAACATTACTGATATTCCAATAAGCATTCCACTTATAGCACCCTCCTTATTTACTCTTCTAAAAAATATTCCAAGAATTATAGCAGGAAATATTGATGCAGCAGCTAAACCAAAAGCCAAAGCAACAACAGCGGCAACAAAATCAGGAGGATTGTAAGCAAAATAACCCGCCACTAGAACAGCAAATGTTGCTGATAATCTAGCTATAATAAGTTCATTTTTTTGTGATATAGATGGATACAAAATTTTCTTTATTAAATCATTAGATACAGCTGTTGATATAACAAGTAACAAACCTGCAGCAGTTGATAATGCTGCAGCTAGACCTCCAGCTGCAACTAGAGCTATAACCCAAGCAGGTAGGTTGGCAATTTCAGGGTTTGCTAAAACCATAATATCGTTGTTAATATAAAGTTCATTCTCAGAGGAGTTTATATAATTTATAATACCATCATTATTTTTATCATTAAACTTTATCAGACCTGTATTTTCCCAATTCTTAAACCATTCGGGCATCATCACATACTCCTTATTACTAACTGTTTCGATTAAATTAACTTTTGAAAATACAGATACTGCTGGGGCAGTTGTATATAAAATTGTTATAAATAATAATGCTAACCCTACAGATTTTCTGGCGTCACTAACCTTCTTAACAGTAAAAAATCTTACAATAACGTGAGGTAAACCAGCAGTTCCAACCATTAGTGCCATGGTAATACAAAATACATCAATAACTGACTTTGATCCCTTGGTATATTCTATGAAACCCAAATCTTTTGATAGCATATCAAGTTTATCCAGAAGATATATACCTGAACCATCATTAATTACAGATCCCATTCCCAGCTGGGGAATAAGATTTCCAGTCATCTGGATCGATATAAAGATAGCAGGGACCATAAAGGCAAAAATTAGAACACAGTATTGTGCAACCTGAGTGTAGGTAATACCTTTCATACCACCAAGTACAGCATAAAATAATACTATAACCATACCAATTAAAACACCCACTTCAAAAGGGACCTCTAAAAATCTTGAAAATACAATTCCAACTCCTTGCATTTGGCCTGCTACATATGTAAAAGATACTATCAAAGCACAAAAAACAGCAACTAATCTTGCATTGGTTGAGTAGTACCTTTCTCCTATAAAATCCGGTACTGTATACTTTCCAAAGTTTCTTAAATAAGGCGCAACTAATAATGCGAGCAAAACATAACCCCCTGTCCAACCCATTAAATAAACTGAACCATCATATCCTGAAAATGCAATAATTCCTGCCATTGACAAAAATGATGCTGCAGACATCCAATCAGCAGCAGTAGCCATACCATTAGCTAAAGGAGATATGCCTTTACCAGCAATATAAAACTCATTTGTAGAATTTGCTTTGGACCATATTGCAATTCCTATGTAAAGCATAAATGTAATTCCAACAATTATATATGTCCAGACTTGTACATCCATCTTTAATTATCTTTTTCTTTCTTATATACTCTATCAAGATTATTTATGAGATACACGTAAATAAATATGATAATTACAAAGACGTACATGGAGCCTTGCTGAGCAAACCAGAATCCTAGTTTAAATCCAGCAAATGAATAACTATCCAAATAATCCTTAAGTAGTATTGAAAAACCAAATGATACCATAAACCAAACTGAAAGTAATATTCCTACATACTTTAAATTATTATTCCAGTAATTAGTTTTTTTATCATTCATTATGATTAGCTTATAAAAATTTATAATTTTTAGAAAAGTTAATGTTATGAAGATAATTAATATAATTCTATTAGTGATATTGTCAAACCAAATTCAATCCCAGAGTATACTTGGCCTAAAAGAAAGAGCTAGAGTAATTAGTGAGATTCAAAAAGACAGATTAGATAATCTGTTACCTAAACTCATGGACGAGACTGGAATTGATATGTGGGTTCTTATAACAAGAGAATATAATGAAGATCCTATTATCAAAACACTACTACCTCCTACCTGGCTAAATGCAAGAAGAAGAACCATAATAGCATTTTACCACAATAAAGAAGAAAATAAAGTAGAAAAAGTTGCGATTGCAAGATACAATTTTGGTGAAAACATACCATCCATATGGAACAAAGATGAAGAACCTAATCAAATGGTAGCATTATCTAAATTTATCGAAAGTAAAAATCCAGAAAAAATTGGATTAAATTATTCTGAACATTTCGCACTTTCTGATGGAATTGTAAAAACTGACTATGAATTATTCATGAATAGCATATCAAATAAAATGGCAAAAAGAGTTGTCTCAGCTCAGGAACTTGGAATTAGATGGATAGAGACTAGGACAGAAAAAGAGATGATTATCTATGATCAACTTGTTGAGATCACCCACGGAATAATAAGAGATGCTTTTTCAACAAAAGTTATAACCCCGGGTGTCACAACAACTAACGATGTTGTTTGGTGGATGAGAGAGAGGGTGAATGAGTTAGGTTTGAAGACATGGTTTCATCCAACTATTGATGTACAAAGAAATGATGTAAGTGACCTCTATGCTTTTGATGGAAAATCTAAATTCGATATTATAATGCCTGGAGACCTTGTACATTGTGATTTTGGAATTACGTATTTAACATTAAATACTGACTGCCAAGAGCTTGCATATGTATTAAAACCTAACGAGACAAAAGCCCCGAAATATCTAGAAGATGCACTCATTGAGGGCAACGAAGTTCAAGATATAATGACTGGATTATTTGAAAAAGGAAAAACCGGTAATGAAATTTTAAGTGAGACTCTTAGAATTGGAAAAGAAAATGGATATAAACCTCAAATATATACCCACCCACTTGGAACTTATGGCCACTCAGCAGGAACAACTATTGGGATGTGGGATTCTCAAGGTGGTGTACCTTTTAATGGTGATTTTCCAATGAATTACAACACTGTTTATGCAATTGAGCTAAATACTAAGGTATTTATCGAGGAATGGAATAAAGAAATTAGAGTTATGTTAGAGGAAGCTGGAACTTTTGAAGAAACTGGTTTCAGATACGTTAATGGAAGACAAACAAAACTAATTCTTATAGGTGATCAAAGAGTACACTTAGGAAATTAAAGTTAAGAGTCAACCCTTCTGTAGGCATCAATTATAGCTTTTTCTCCTTTTATTCCGGATAAAGATTTACCATGCTCCATACCTAAGATTCCATCGAAGTTTTTCTCTTTAATGAATTTAAATATGTTGTTATAATTTATCTCTCCTGTAAGAGGTTCTTTCCTTCCTGGATTATCTCCTATCTGGAAATAACCAATTTCATCCCAACATCTCTCAATATTCGGTATTAAATTTCCTTCTTGAATTTGCTGATGGTATATATCAAATAAAATTTTACATGATGGCGAGTCAACTGATTTACATATCTGATACGCCTGAGGGCTTCTACTTAGGAAAAGACCAGGGTGGTCACGAAAGTTCAAAGGTTCTAGTACCATAACTAATCCGTGTGGTTCTAAGATTTCTGATGCTCTTTTTAGGGTTTCAATGACATTTGATGTCTGATATGATATGTTTTTTCTCTGATCTAATAAACCAGGAACAACTGTCATCCACTTGGCATTAACCCTTTTGGCGACATCCACAGAATCTCTGATATCTTTGAGGAATTCTTCCCTGAAACTAGAATCGCCACTCGTTAAGTTAGGTTTATCCCAATAAATTTTATGTGCAACAAATACTCCCATCGACATATTATTGTTCTCAAGTGCTTTTGAAATCTTATTTTGAGTACTTAAGCTCCTAGTTTTCATTGAATTATCCTCAAATGCAGCAAAACCCATTTCAGACATAAAACTAATTTGATCAGCTTCATCTTTACCTGCAGAATTTTCAAACATCCCAAGATGAGGAGCATAGTTTAATTTAAATTTCTCATTATCATAAATACTAGAAAAAAGTTTATTCGAAGAGATAAGAGCCAGAGAAGCTCCAAATGATAATTTTTTAACGAAAGGTCTTCTATCCATACAAAGGATTTAAATAAATTTTGTTATTCCAGGTATTGGCACATCATATCTTCCATCTCCATTTAGAGTTATGGGAGGTGGCGAATTCCAATCCAAATTATCAGGTACAAGATCTTCTTTAGAGTTCATAATCTGATCCCAAGTTATTTTTTGACCTGTGTATGTAGCCATCCTACCCATTATTGCAGCAAGTGTACTTTTTGCACCATTAAATGCATCATTTATTTCTCCTCCCTCTCTAATAGATGCAAACAATTTATCGTGTTCAACCTGGTAGGGGTTCGCATCTTTAGATGAAGAAATAGGATATTTATAGATTGAACTTCCATCGAGTGATGATATTTCACCTTTTCCCAATGTGACTGTTCCTCTTGATCCCTGGAATACCTCATCTACCCTACTTTCAGTTCCTTTCTGGTGTCGACACTGACTAGAAATAACCTGCCCAGAAGGATAGGTGAATTCAACAAAATGATGATCGTATATATGACCATGATCTTTTCCGTTTCTCACCTCTCTTCCTCCCATACCTTGTGCACTTTTTGGGTAATCACCAATGAACCAGTTAGCAACGTCAATGTTATGAATATGTTGTTCAAGGATATGATCACCGCAGATCCAATTAAAATAATACCAGTTTCTCATTTGATACTCAAGTTCTGTCTGATCAGCTTCCCTTTTGTTTGTCCAAACTCCTCCATCATTCCAATAAACTTGACCTGATACTATTTTACCTATTGCACCTGATTTAACTTTTTCGTGTAGGTCTAGGTATTTATTCTGATAATGTCTTTGTAAACCTACTACTACATTAAGTCTCTGTTCCTTTGCTTTTTGCGCCGATTTTAAAACTCTTCTTACACCTGTAGCATCTGTCGCAAGTGGTTTTTCCATGAAAACATGTTTTCTATTATCTATGGCATATTCGAAGTGTAGCGGTCTAAAACCTGGTGGAGTTGCTAGAATAACAACATCACATAAATCTATAGCTTTCTTATATGAATCAAAGCCAACAAATATATTTTTCTCTTTTAAATTTATTTTTTTCTTATTTCCAAAATGCTCTCTTATACCCTTAAGACTTTTCTCAATTCTATCAGAAAATACATCTGCCATAGAAATAATTTCAACATTATCATCTGCCTCCATTGCCTGTACTATCGCACCAGATCCTCTACCACCACATCCTACAAGCGATATTTTTAATTTTTTATTCTCAGTGACATTAGCAAATGCGTCAACAGGAAGAGTTGTAGCTAGAGTAGCTGTAGATAAAACAGCTGTTTTTTTTACAAAATTTCTTCTTGATTCTTTATTCATACTAGTTAGTTTATTTTTAATTTAGAATTTAATCCGAATAATTCCAAAACATCCTTTTCAACTTTTCAGATTCATTATTTAAAGGTCTTACTATCCTAAAACCTATATTTGGAGCATCAGTATTCCACCAAATACTTTTTGGTATTTGAGGGTCTCTTTTCTGTAAGTCTTTAGTTGAAAAATCTCTGTAATAGCTCTTTAAATTTGATGGATTATCTTGCCATGATCCACCTCTTATTACCCTTGGGTACTTAGTATCCCCAGATTTAAACGGATTTTTTTTTCTCCTTTTCTTGTATGTATTTTTCTCGTAAACATCTGCAGTCCACTCCGCAACATTTCCAAGCATATCATGAAGTCCAAAGCCGTTTGGTTTTTTTTGTCCTACTTTCTGGTATTTTCCTTCTGAATTAGAACTGTTCCATGAGTAATCATTGATAATTAAATTATCCATGTCTTTAGAACATGAATATTCCCATTCTGCTTCGGTAGGTAATCTATAATAATAACCAGTTTTAGATGAAAGCCATTCACAAAACTTAGACGCTGCATAGTGGGTCATATTAACTGCTGGAAAATCTTTTTTGCCCATTCCAAAACTCATATCTACATAAGGAGTTGTAGGTTCTGATATACCATCTATCTCATCAATGAAGTCAGCCCTTTCAAAATTTTCTTTTTCTTCAAAATTTGTCTGATCCATAAATAGTTGATATATATCCCATGTAATTTCATACTTAGAAATCCAAAATGGCAATAATTCAATTTTATTGGATGGAGAATAATCCATGGATTTTGTAGAATCTTTTCCCATATTAAAAATACCATTTGGTATATAAACCATTTCCAATGAGAACCCATCTATTGGTAGATCTTGAACATAATTTTTTTGAATTTCTCTTGATTGAAAAAGGAGTATATAAGTTATAGTTATCAGTTTAGTTATCTGAATCATAATGGTAATACCAAAATAAATAAAGATTTAAAATAAATGAAGAAAGATATATCAAATTAGAAGCGCCTTCTCTAGGACTCGAACCTAGGACCAATAGATTAACAGTCTACTGCTCTAACCAACTGAGCTAAGAAGGCGTTAGAATTGCAATATTAATTTTTCGCTATCAAATGTGCAATAATATTTTAAAAATAAAAAAAAATAGAAATTATGTCAATATGGCATGATTTAAATATTTTATTTTCAAAATATGTCAATATGACATATAATCTGTATGAATTTATAAATGGTACGATTTTTCCAATAGTATAAATTGATTTTAATTTAAATTTTTAATAAATGAGACACTTAATTTTAAGACCATCAAACAACTATGTTAGACCATTTATGTTTGATAATTTTTTTGATAATTTTTTTGATAATGGACTTGAAAATGATTTTTCACCAAAAGTCGATATTGTTGAGACAGAAAAATCTTTTGACTTCAATGTGGCTGTGCCAGGTATGAAAAAAGAAGATTTAAATATTAAAATTGACAAGGGATACTTAACTGTATCAGGAGAAAGAAAGGTAAACGATTCAAAGAATAGTTACCACTCTATTGAAACAGGTTATGGTAAATTTTCAAGATCCTTTCAATTACCTGAAAACATTAATGAAGATAAAATTAATGCTAAACATCAAGATGGTATCTTGTATATTTCAGTAATGAAAGACCCAAAGTCAATAGTTAATAAAACAATACAAATCAAATAAAACGTAATAATAATTGATCTATTTAAGGGTGAGTTTTCTCACCCTTTTTTTATGTTAAACATTGTTAATTTGAATAATTACAAAACATTTATCTCGTTTGGAAGTATAAATTTGTAAGAATAAAAAATATTTCAATGAGAAAACTTCAAAATATTATCTTCGCAATTATATTTTCAACTATTGGTGGCGCAGTGTCAATAACTGGTTATAACTATCTCTACCCGATTAACAGCACATCAACCGAAATAAATAACGACAAAGTAAAATTCGCAAACTACATTTATGACACCACTGATGTGGTCGTACCAGAAGGACTAAACTTTATATATACCTCCAAAAAAACAACACCAGCAGTAGTGCACATCAGGACAACGTATGAAGGCAGAACTTCTTCAATGAGAAGAAATCCATTCGAGGATATGTTTCGTGATTTTTTTGGAGAGAGATATGAATACAGAGAAAGGGAAGCACCCAAAAGAAGGGGATCAGGATCTGGAGTGATAATGACTAGTGATGGATATATTCTTACAAATAACCACGTAGTAGAGGATGCAAGTGAGATTGAAGTTTTACTTAACGATAACAGAACATTTAAGGCAGAAATTGAAGGCACAGACCCAACTACAGATATAGCTGTTCTTAAAATTGATTCTGAAAATTTATCAACAGTTGAATTTGGAGATTCGGATGACTTAGAAATCGGTGAGTGGGTGTTAGCAGTAGGATCACCTTTTGAATTCAGATCGACAGTCACTGCTGGTATTGTAAGTGCAAAAGCAAGGAACATTGGAATATTAAGAGATAGAAATAATTTACAGATAGAAGCTTTTATACAACATCAAGCTCCAGTAAATCCGGGAAATTCTGGTGGGGCACTTGTAGACTTAAAAGGAAATCTAGTTGGAATAAATACAGCTATTGCTACTCCAACTGGTACTTTTGCAGGCTATTCTTTTGCGGTACCATCTAATCTAGTAAAGAAAGTATACAACGACTTAACAGAGTTTGGGGTAGTACAAAGAGCCTTGCTAGGTATAACAATTTTAGATGTAAATGCTCAGATGGCTGAGGAAAATGATTTGCCAGTTGTTACGGGAGTTATGATCGATAGAGTCAATAGTGGAGGAGCAGCCGATGATGCTGGACTTGAGTCAGGTGATGTTATAATAGATATAAATGGTGTTGAAATTAAAAACGTTTCAAACCTACAAGAACAAGTAGCCATTAATAGACCTGGTGATAAAATCCTTGTGACTTATATTAGAGATGGAAAAACTAAAACTACAAATGCAACTCTTAAAAATACATTAGGAACTACAGCAGTTGTTGCATCTTCTAATTCGTTCTCTATCGATGGAGCAAAGTTTGCAGATGTTCCAAAAGATCTAAAGGAAAAGTTGGAAATTGAGGGAGGTGCACAAGTAGCTGAAATTGAAAATGGTAAATGGAAGAGCTCTGGAATCACTAAAGGATTTATAGTGATTTCAATTAATAAAAGAGATATTTCTGATGTAGAAGATCTTTCTTCAATGCTGTCACAATTACCAAAAGATGATGGAGTACTTGTTGAAGGTATTTACCCTAATGGTGTCAAAGCTTATTATGGAATTGGTTGGTAAAATTTAAAACTATTTAATTTTGATCAGATTATATTTAATAATATTATTCATTCTTACATCGTGCGGTTTTGAAGATAACTTACCATGCAGAGCTGACGAGTGTGAAAATAATCCTGAGGAGCTTCCTAAGTCTGACGACGAAGGTTAAAAAAACCCTCACGAATGAGGGTTATTTAGTAAACCAAACCATTAAGATAAATACATTAACGACTAAGTTTTACTTTTGTTACATTCTTCACCAAGCATTTTAATTATTTACTTTATAGTAAATACTACAACTATTTTATATCAAAATATTTAATTATTAATTATAAAATATTGATAAAATCCTAAATAGTTATATGCAAACTATCCAATAAAAAAATACTTTAAATCATTAATAAAGAACACATTTTTTAATTTTTTTATTGATTTTAGTGTAAGTTTGAGTGAAATAAAACTACCATTATGAAAAAAGTATTTACTCTATTAATTATTTCTATTATCTTTTCATGCTCGTCTAATCTTGAACAATCAAGTGTAAAAGATATTACGGTCACATCAAGCTCTGAAGAAGCTGAATCTTTATTTAGAGAATTTTTATATTTAAGTGAAGAACAAAACGGTCCTGATTCTCAAGAATCTTTGAGAAAAGCTTTAAGATTAGATGCTAATTTTCATCTTGCAAAAGCATATAGCAATTTAAATCAACCTTCAAATATAATAAGTGCATTTAACGAAAGAGAAAATGTTTCTGAAATGGAACAATATATAATAGAAGCCTGGTATTATATTGAGAATCAGGAGTTTGACAGAGCTTATGGATCAGTTTCAAAACTGACTGAAACTTTTCCTGATATATCAAGAGCATGGTCAATAAGTGCTAGAATTAAAACATTAACAGGAGATTTATACGAGTCAATAGATGATAGTAAAAAAGCCTTGGAATTAGATCCAAATAATTTTGGCTCGTACCTTAATTTACTTACGAAACACATAATTGTTGGAAATGGTGAAGGCTTACTACCACCTGAAGAAAGAGATATTGACGAGGCAACAAAAATTATAGAAAAAATGAGATCAATAAGGCCTAATGCTCCTTTTTCATATATGCTTTCGGGTAATTTTGCTAGAAATCAAAATCGATTAGAAGAAGCGTTTGAATATTATAAACAATCAAAAGACGTTAACAAATCTGGTAGTTCTCAATTGTTCCAGTCTAATCATTATATGGCATTAACTAACACTTTTTTAGGTAAATATGATGAAGCTGAAAAGTTATTTCGAGAAAATATTGCTATTTCAGATGAAGGATCTTTTTGGAAATCATATCAAATGCTCTTTTTAGCAAAAATGAATACTTTTAGAAACGATTTTGATAAGGCAATCCAAGTACTAGACGAATTAGAAAAAAACCTCCCAAATTTCGGTTACAGTCAAAGACAAACACTAGGGAGTCTAAGAGATATTCAAATTAGTAGATTTTTAAATTTTGCACATAGCCAACAAGACGAAGAAGCAATAAATGCTATTGAAGTTTTGAAAGAAGTACTGAATGAAATTATTGATCTTGATAAAGTAAACTTTTCAAAATCAGAGTATGATAAAAGAGTCAGGGATAATGATAGAGATATTTTAATACTCGAAACATGGAATGATATTTTATTTGGAAGATATGAAGATGCTAGAGAGAAACTTATTTATGTCAAAACTTACGCAGAGGAAGATTTGTCAAGTAACCCTAGATCATTTCACGATTACTTTGCTTTTCTAGGGATGGTAAACTTAAATGAAGGAAATTTTAAAGAAGCCCTAACAAATTTTGAAAAAACTGACAATACAGTTACTGCAGGTTTATATATTAATAGAGTATGTGGAACATACTTCGAGTATTTCTATTCATTAGCATTAAAAGGGAATGGTGACGAAGATAAAGCAAATCAAATTTTGCAAAGATTATCAACTACTAACTTCTATGGTTATGATAATGCATTAGTGAGGTCTTTGGCTGCAAGTCAAATATAATTCGTGCATTTTGTGATGAAATATATAATATTTATTTGCGTAATACCTTTCATTGCATATTCTCAAAGTAATATTGAAATTAATAGAGTTGAAATTACAGATTTATCTAGTGAAAAAATTAACAATCTTAATTTAGATAATAGAAATTTTAACTGGGTAAGTACAAATGACGGTCTGAATAGATATGATGGTAAAATTAATACAGTATTCAAATCAAATCCTTTTGATGAGAAAACTATATCTAACAATAATATAAATTTTACACATCAGATAAATAATGAAGGTATCTTTATATTCACATCTTCTGGGCTAGATTTTTACGATTATTCTACTTTAGATTTCCAGAGGCTAATAACAAATACTACTCCAACCAATTTTTACAAAAAAAGTAAATTTTTATTTATACCATCACTAAATAATGGTGTATCTGTATTTGATACTGAAAATAAAAAAATTATAAAAAATTATCTTTTTGATCCAAGAAATCCTTTATCCATTTCCTCATCTAATTTTGAATTTGATCAGAAAGACATAATTCTATTAACTAATAATTTTAATGACAGTTCATTATGGGTGGGAACTAATAATGGATTAAATAAAATTGATCTCAAAACTCAATCAAATAAGAGGTTTTATTATCAGAAAAATAAAATCAGTATTCCTTCAAATGAAATAACAGATCTATATGAGTTGGATACGACAATTATAGTTGGTACAAAATTAGGATTAATTCAAATTAATAAAAATAACAATTCATTAATTGAAATCGATCTTTTAAATGGACAACACATTATTGATATTTATAATATAAATAATAGTATAATTATTCATACTAATGAAGGGATATTCGAGGTAAATAATTCATTTAGTGAATTAAAATCAAGGATAATAAAAAATCAAAATCTCAAAGTAAAAAAAATAAATAATAATGAATTTGTGTATTGGACTGGTTCTAATGTAGAGAGATTTTTTCATTACAATTCTAAGTTAAATAGACAGTCATTAAATACACCATTAGGAACAGAGATTAATGACATATCAAATTTTAAAGGAGCCTACTATTTTTCAACAAACAATGGTTTATTAAAAATAAGTGAAAAAATCAATAATATATTTTCAATTTATGACGAAGAAGATGAGATATTAGCTGTGGATGAAAATGATTTCTACAGGGTTCTTATAAATTCCAATAGTATTGATTTTTATGAAGATGGTTTTTTTTCTTTCTCATACAAGCTTGATGATCTCTCTATAAATACGATTAAGAATAAACCCATATTGATCCTAGATGAAGATGAGTTTTTATATATCGGTACAGATAAACTTACAGTAATTGATTTATACTCTAAAGAAGTTAAAGTTCTTGAGAATTCAGATGAGGGATTTAATTCTATTCAGAAAGGAGAGATTAATAACCTCAAATTAATTGAAAGAAATACTCAAAAAGAATTATGGATTTCTTTAACATCAGGAATATCCATTTATAATATCGATTCTGAAAAATTTCAAAATTTTAGATATAATCCAAGAAGTAAAAATAAATTTCCTAAAGGTTTTTCCTCAATTATTAATTCTAAAAATAATGAGCTTTGGTTAACTAATAATCAGACGGGCTTATATAAATACAATTCTGAAAACCTTGATTTAATAAAACATTATATTTTTAATATTGATGATAAGAGTAGCATAACTAGCGCATCCTTAACAAGTATAGTTGAATATAACAATGATATATATATAGGTTCAGATGGAGATGGATTATATATATTTCAAAATGATTCATTGGGATTTAAAAATCTAAGTATGAATGACGGATTATTATCTAACAAGATTTACAAGTTTTTAAAAACTTATCAATATTTATTTATTTTAACGGAAAAAGGTGTCAATTACTTCGATTTTGAGTTTATCTCAAGCCTAACTGACGGAAATAATAATAACTTAAGAAATATTAATACTGAGGATGGGTTAAATCCTGAAAAAATATTGATAAACGGTATAAGTTTTTATGACGATCAATTATATGTATATTCTTCTAAGAATATCCAAAAAATTGATTTATATAATTTATTTTATGATCAAGAAAAACCAATATTAAGTCTTACTTTATCCGAATTAATTGATTCTAATTTCGATAGAAAAAAATTTCAGCTTGATGATAATGAAATTATTATTACTAATGAAATATCAAATTTAGAACTATCTTTTTCATCACCTTCATATTATAAACCTCAAAACACCCAGATTTTCTATAAAATTGAAAAATTAAATGATAATTGGATAAATCTTGGAAATGAAAATAAAATAGTTTTACAAAGTTCAGGTTATTCAAATGGTTTTGTAAATGATAATAAAATACTTGCACCTTTTGGCTCTTATAACTTAAAGGTAAAATCTGCAAATAGCTCTGGTGTTGAAAGCTCTAATCAAATTGAATTTAAATTATCAGTAAATCCACCATGGTACCTTACAAGTATTGCTTTTGTTTCGTATGTAATTCTACTTGTTGGAAGTGTATTTTTATATGTAAGATTTAGCCAAGGAAGAACAAAAAGGTTAATGGAAGAAAAAAGAAAAGAAGAAGAATTAGAGGAAGCTCATAATCTTCAGATGGGATTACTAGCAAAAGAAAATCCAAAAAGAGACGACCTCGATATTAGTACATTCATTAAATGCGCAACTGAAGTCGGTGGTGACTACTATGATTTCATTGAATTTGAAGACGGAAGTTTACTTGCAATTTGTGGTGATGCGACTGGGCATGGAACCGCTTCCGGGATGATGGTATCCATCACAAAGGCTGGACTACTTGGTATCGACTCTAATGATCCCAATTTTATATTAAAAACACTTAATAAAATAATTAAAAAAGTTGATATAGGTAGATTGAGAATGAGTCTGAACTTAGTACATTTTCAGAATGGAAGTATGAAACTAAGTTCTGCTGCTATGCCTCCTATGTATCACTTCGAAAAGAAAAAAGATAAAGTTGAAGAAATAACAATTTCCAACCTTCCCTTAGGTGGATTAATGTCAGAAAACTTTACAGTTCTTAATAAGAAATTTTCAAAAGACGATGTATTAGTAATGCTATCAGACGGCCTTCCTGAGGCACCTAATAGAGACGGGGATCTTTTAGATTATGCTGCAGTCAAAGAATGTATAGAAAAACACTCGACAAAAACAGCTTGTGAGATAAAAGATGAATTAGTTAAATTGTCTGATCGGTGGATGAATGGAGTCCATAATCCAGATGATATTACAATAGTAGTCTGCAAAAAACTTAAGAACTAATTTATTTTTTTTTATGTGTATAAAGCCAAACTTCTATTGGCTTTGCTTTTCCCTTGACATGAATAGGTGGGATTTTCTTAAAATTATGAATTTTAGAGATATGGTCTTTTACAGAATTAGATATTAGAATTTCACCTGATTTGGCGTGTGAACATAATCTTGCACCAAGGTTGATTGTATCTCCAATAACAGTATAATTCATTTGTTGTTCAGAGCCAATATTACCAGACACGGCCTTTCCCTTATTGATTCCAATTCCAATACTGAAAGGTTCAAAACCTTCTTTAATAATATGAGAGTTGAATTTGTCCAACTTTTTAAACATTTCAATAGCAGTATTAACAGCATTTTCCGTATCCATATCATTTTTTAGGGGAACACCATATAATACCATTAACTCATCTCCAACTATCTTATCAAGAGTACCATTATACTTAAATACTACATCAATCATTGACTGAAAATATTTATTTAAAAGTTTAACAATTTGGGTAGGATTTAACTTTTCAGACATACTAGTAAATCCTCTTATATCAGAAAATAATATAGTGATATCACTTTCAGTTCCCCCTAGATTTAAAGAGTCTTCATTCTCCAAAAGTTTATCTACAATGTTTTTTGAAACGTATTTCTTAAAAGTTGATTTTACCTTATTTATTTTTGATAAATCATCAATTGCAATGACTATTCCAGTAAAGTTTTTTTGTTCATCAAAAACAGGTGAACAAGATAAATTAATGCTAATTTTTTTCTTTGAAGATTTAAATATGAATTCCGTCTCAAATAATCTCTCTTGTTTTGATTCTACCTTTTGTATTATCTCCTGAAGTAAATCATCTTTCTCAAAAATGATTAAATAATGGTTACCAACAACTTCTTCCTTCTCTTTTTTAAGAACTCTTAATGCCTCTTTATTTACAAATTCAATCTCACCAAAAAGATTAATTCCAATAATACCAGTT
>MDTB01088546.1_pt1 | contig 15489 bp, 17 predicted proteins | sample 811161 | NCBI WGS metagenome assembly MDTB01 (sample SAMN05326650, study PRJNA326480) | marine metagenome | isolation source: seawater | place: Mediterranean Sea | collected 2009 | reverse complement strand
TGCTATTCCATCAATTCCTGAAATCTTTATTGTTTGTCTGACTAAAACTCCGTCAAACCATCCACATCTTCTTTTACGGCTCGTTACAGTCCCAAATTCTTTGCCCCTTGTGCCTAAATGTTCACCAATATCATTTTTAAGCTCAGTTGGAAAAGGTCCCTCACCTACCCTCGTAGTATATGCTTTAGTTATTCCTAAAACATAATTTATAGAATTTGGCCCACAACCAGTTCCTGTCGCAGCACTCGAAGCAACGGTATTAGATGATGTAACAAAAGGATAGGTACCATGATCGACATCCAATAAGACACCTTGAGCACCTTCAAATAATATCTTTTTTTTTTGTTTTTTAAATTGATCAACCTTAAACCAAACTGGTTTAGCAAATTTTAAAATTTCAGGAGCAATTTTTAACAAATCTTTTTTTAGTTGATCTTTTTCAAAAATTTTTTTTCCCAGTCCTTTTCTTAAAGCATTATGATGTAATAAAACTATTTCTAATCGTTGATCTAAATTTTTTTCTGATCTTAAATCCATTATTCTTACTGATCTTCTGCCAACTTTATCTTCATATGCAGGTCCTATTCCTCTTCTTGTTGTTCCTATTTTTCCTTTGCCAGCAGTATCTTCCCTTATTTCATCCATTTCTTTGTGAAATGGTAATATTAAATTTGCTGATTCCGAAATAATCAAATTATGAGTGCCTACCTCAACTCCTTTAGACTTAATTTCATTTATTTCCTCTAATAGAGCCCAAGGATCCACTACCACTCCATTTCCAATTATTGAAATTTTATTCTTTCTAACTATTCCAGATGGAAGTAATCGAAGTTTATAGGTTATTCCATCTATGACCAAGGTATGTCCAGCATTATGACCCCCTTGAAATCTAATTACAACATCAGCTTGTTCTGATAACCAGTCAACAATTTTCCCTTTTCCTTCATCTCCCCATTGAGAACCTACAACGACAATATTTTTCATTATTTAAAATTCTTATCTAATTTTATTGAGTTTAAATGATTAATTGGTCCATGTCCTTTTCCATATTTTGGATTAGTTAGTATGGCGGAATTTACATATTTAATTCCTAGGTCACAAGCTTTCTTAATACTTTTTCCACATGAATGAAAAGTTGTGATAGCACTGGATAAAGTACAACCAGTTCCATGAGTATTTTTTGTTTTATGTCTTATGCTATAAAAAATTTTTAAATCTGATTTATTTAAAAAAATATCTTCGACTCTTTTTGACTTTATATGCCCTCCCTTAATAAGTATATTTTTCGCCCCTAAATTTAGTAATTTATTTGCAGCCAGTACCATATCTTTTTTGCTTTTAATTCTAATCCCTGTCAAGACTTCTGCCTCAGGAATATTGGGAGTAATTAGAGATACTTGTTTCATAAGTTTTTTTTTCAAAATACGGACTGCTTCATCATCTATTAATTTTGTACCACCTTTTGCAAACATAACTGGATCTAGAATTATTTTATTTACTTTGATTTTATTTAAAGATTCAATTACTTTTTTAATTACTTGAGACGAATGAAGCATTCCAATTTTAATTGCATCAGGTTTTATATCTTTTGCAGTATAAATAATTTGTTTTTTTATTTCATTAGGAGAAATAGATATTACAGATTTTACCCCTTGAGTATTTTGAACTGTTATAGCTGTTATAGCAGTCATTGCGTATGACCCAAGACATGTAACAGTTTTAATATCTGCTTGAATTCCAGCACCTCCAGAAGAGTCTGATCCAGCTATAATTAATATTTTAGATTTCGGCTTCAATTTAATTGATTGTTTTAATAATAGTATTAATGCATTGATTAAGTAAAACTTTATTTTTACTTTCACCCATTATTCTTATTTTTGGTTCTGTGCCAGATCGTCTAACCAGAATTCTACCTTTACCTTTAATCAACTTTTTAGCAGTTTTAATTGCGTGTTTAACCGTTTTTTTATTTAAAATATTATCTTCTTTAAACCTTATATTTTTTAATATTTGTGGTGTTTTATCAAATACGTTAAAAAATTCACTAGCTTTAACATTCTTATTCAAAGCCTGAATTACCTCTAATGCTACTAAAAGACCATCTCCTGTAGTAGCAAGTTTCCCAAGAATTATATGTCCTGATTGTTCACCACCTAAGTTAAATTTTCTAGTTTGCATTATCTCTTTTACATATCTATCACCAACATTTGCCCTTATAAATTTAATTTTATTCCTTTGAAAAAAGTTTTCTAAGCCATAATTAGACATCAAGGTTCCTACAACACCACCCTTAAGAATTTTTTTTTTTTTCCATTGAAGTGCTAATGCTGCAATAATTTGATCACCGTCAATTATAGATCCTTTTTCATCACACATTATAATTCTATCTGCATCTCCATCTAGTGAAATTCCTAGGTGAGCTTTATTTTTTTTTACCGATCTTTGAAGTTTTTTTGGAAAAGTTGATCCACAATTTTGATTTATATTAAAACCATTTGGTTTGTTTCCAATAACTATAAGTTTAGCACCAAGCGATTTGATCATTCTCGGTGCAGATTTATACCCAGCTCCATTGGCACAATCCAAAACTATTTTCATATTTTTTAAATTCAAACTACTAGGCATCTTTTTTTTTAGAATTTTTATATAATCATTAGTGCCTGACTCTAATCTTTTAACTCTTCCTAAAAATTTAGGTTTAGACAGATGTTTTTCTATTTTGCTATCGATCAAATTTTCAATTTTTTTTTGAATTCTATCAGATAATTTCAACCCATCTGGACCAAAAAGTTTTAATCCGTTATCATTAAATAGATTATGAGATGCAGTAATCATAATACCCAAATTAGCATTCATTGATTTAGTTAACATTGCTAAACCGTTTGTTGGCAAAGGTCCTAAGGTATAAACATGCATTCCTGCAGAGGCCAAACCTGAAACTAAAGCCGGCTCAAGTGCATAACCTGAAAGCCTAGTATCTTTAGCTATAATCGCTGTTTGTTTTTTTTTTTTTAAATTTGTAAAATATCTTCCAGCTGCCAATCCAAACTTAAAAAACATATCGCCATTAATATTTTTACTATTGACATGCCCTCTTATTCCATCCGTACCAAAGTATTTCATTTTAATTAATAAGTTCTTTCAAAACTTTAGTGCTTTGAATAACTTCATTAACATCATGCACTCTTAAAATTTGAACTCCTTGTAGCATTGCAAACATACTTGAACTAATCGTGCCTCCTATTCTAAGAGAACTGTCATTATTGCCAGATAACTCTCTAATAAACCTTTTTCTAGAAACTCCGAGTAATATAGGTAATCCCAAAGAATGGTAAATCGATATATTTTTAATTATCGTCATATTATGTTTCAAATTTTTTCCAAATCCTATTCCTGGATCTAAGATAATATTATTATGTCTAACGCCTATTTTTCTTAACAATTTAATTTTTTCCTCAAAAAAATCATAGATATCTAATAGCACGTTTTTATATTTTGGGTTTTTTTGCATTACATCTGGATTACCAACAGAGTGATGAATAACAAATGCTGTCTTATATTTTTTTAAAATAAAAATTGATTTTTTGTCAAAATTTAGACCAGACACATCATTAATCATTTTTACTCCCATATTAATTCCTTTTTCCATAATATCAGATTTTCTAGTGTCCAGAGATACTACTTTTTTTTTATTAATTTTTTTCAAGACATTCTTAATTCTATTCCATTCAATATTTGGGCTTACAGCTTTAGAGCCAGGTCTGGTCGACTCTCCTCCAATATCAACTAAGTTAGCACCACTTTTAAAAAGATAGTTTAGTCTTTTTATTGCTAAATAACTTTGATTATATTTTCCACCATCGGAAAAACTATCAGGTGTTAAATTTAAAACTCCCATAATATTTGGAATATTTTTAAAATTCAAAAATTTAAAATTTCTTTTTTGCTTAGTAATAAGATTAATATCTCTTTTGACTTTTTTCCTTATTTGTTTTGGTAAGTTGTTAATATTTTTAATTGAAATTTTTTTTTTTAAACCTCTAGAAATTATTTCAACCATATCAAAAGAAAGTTTATTACTTCCATTTAATGGTAAAGATTTTTTTTTTTTTACCAAATTTTTTGAGTGAGACCCATAATAGAAATTACACACTCTAGTGTAATATCTTGACATTGTAATTAATGAACGATTTTTGGCTTAAGCCCTAATGCACCCATGGCTGAGCCTTTATCATCTTCAACTTTTAAATCCTGCTTGTCTGCTGGATATATGTTTTTGTTAATTATATTTTCAATTTCTTCACCAGATAAAGTTTCGTAAGTTATAAGAGCCTTTGCTATCTTATGTAAATCATCAATTTTATCTGTTAAAATTTGCTTTGCTTTATTATAGCCTTCATCAACTAGCTTTCTAATTTCTTTATCTATTTTTTGAGCAACTTCTTCAGAGACTGATTGTGTTTGAGTTACAGATCTTCCAAGGAATACTTCTTCTTGGTTTTCGCCATATTCAACAGGGCCCATTTCCTCACTCATTCCATACTTTGTAACCATAGCTCTGGCTAGTTGTGTAGCTTGATTTATATCTGATCCACTACCACCTCCAGCTCCCGTAGATATATTTTCTTTTCCAAAAATTACCTCTTCGGCAACTCTTCCTCCAAAACATACAGCCAATCTTGCTTTTAAATATTTTATTGAATGACCATGTTTATCTCTTTCTGGTAAATTCATTACCATACCTAATGCTCTTCCTCTTGGAATGATTGTGGCTTTATGAATAGGATCATAACTAGGCATATTAAAGGATACTAGAGCATGACCTCCCTCATGATAAGCAGTTAATTTTTTTTCGTCCTCAGTCATAACCATTGATCTTCTCTCAGCCCCCATCATCACTTTATCTTTAGCCTCTTCAAATTCATTTAATGTAACAATTCTTTTATTTTTCCTTGCAGCTAACAGGGCAGACTCGTTAACCAAATTTGCAAGATCAGCACCAGAAAACCCTGGAGTTCCTCTGGCAATAGTTCTTAAATTTACATCAGGAGCCATTTTAATTTTTTTAACGTGAACTTTTAAAATTTTTTCTCTTCCTATAATGTCAGGATTTGAAACAACAACTTGTCTATCAAATCTACCTGGTCTTAATAATGCAGGGTCCAATACATCAGGTCTGTTTGTTGCAGCAATTATAATAACTCCCTCATTGGTATCAAATCCATCCATTTCGACTAGAAGTTGGTTTAAAGTTTGCTCTCGCTCATCATTTCCTCCTCCTAATCCTGCCCCTCTACTCCTTCCAACAGCGTCAATTTCATCAATAAAAATTATACATGGGGAGTTCTTCTTACCTTGTTCAAACATATCTCTAACTCTAGAGGCTCCAACACCAACGAACATTTCTACGAAATCTGATCCCGATATAGTAAAGAATGGAACTCTTGCTTCTCCTGCTATTGCTCTCGCCAATAACGTTTTTCCAGTACCAGGAGGACCAACTAGTAAAGCTCCTCTTGGAATTTTTCCACCTAGTCTACTGAATTTTTTTGGATCTTTTAAAAATTCAACTATTTCCTCCACTTCTTCTTTAGCTTCCTCAACTCCAGCAACATCATTAAATGTTACTTTGCCTTTTAGCTCATTCATCATTTTAGCTTTTGATCTTCCAAAGCCCATTGCACCACCTTTGCCACCTTGCATTTGTCTCATGAAGAAAATCCAAACCGCAATTAATAGCAACATAGGGAACCAGGAAAGTAAAACACCAAACAATGATGGCATCTTTTCTTGTAAAGGTGCTGCAGAAATACTCACACCTTTGTCTGAAAGTTTTTCTATTAAGTTAGGATCATTTGGAGCATAAGTGCTAAAACTATTTCCGTTTGAATAAACACCATTTATATTATTACCTTGAATTTCTACTTTCAAAATCTCTCCATTGTCTACTGATTTTAAAAATTCTGAAAAAATAATCTTGTCTCCACTTCCAATATTTGATTGTGGATTTTTAAACATATTATAGAGACCTATAGTTAAAAAAACTATTATGGCCCACATAGCTATATTTCTCATATTCATAAGACTAAAATAATAATAATTACAAATTAAACAAGTGGCAAATTTGTAATAATACTAATAATTCAACTTTCTTTCGAAATAATTACCGTTTGGTTAACCTTTTCTATAATACAGCCTCCCAATGTAGCTCTAAAAGACTTATTATTCCCCATATCTTTGATAATCTTATCTAATTTTTTTCCTCTTACTGAATAATACATTTGTCCAATTAATTTAATCGAATCAGAAAGAGATCTAAAGACAACCTCATAAGGTTGTAAAAAAAACCTATCATTTAATATCAATTTATTATCTTTAATAGAAAAGAAAGTATTCTTTTTTAAATTTTCTTTTGTATAAAATTCAACAACTTGATTTGAATATTTTAAATTCTCAATTGTTTTAAAAAACTTACTATTGTCCAAGCCATTTTTTTTAAGTCTTGCTATTAGTTTTCTAATGTTGATTCTCTGGTATTTCTCATCATCATTACTTGAGTCTTGCACATAAAAATTAAATACAAATTTAGAAAGAAAGACTAAATCTTCTTTTTTTTGAAACAATAATGGCCTTAACAAATTCATTTTTCCTATTTGAGTTTCTTTATCAAATGAAATAAGGCCTTTAAGTCCACTTCCTCTGAGCATTCTTATAAAAAAATTCTCAAATAAATCATCTGAATGATGGCCTAATAAAATATTTTTAATATTAAATTGATCACATCTTTTAAATAATAATTTATATCTTTCATTTCTAGCTTGTGATTGAATATTTTTACGAGGCTTTTTTCCTCTCCAAGTTAAAATTTCGGAGGTGATGAAAAAATTTTTTAAAATTTTTTTTACATTTCTTGCTTCTATTGTGGACTCTGGCCTAAGTTTGTGATCTATAATAAAAAACTTTGGAGAAAGTTTTTTATTATATGAATAAATTTTTGCTAAAAAAGCTAAAGCAAGACTATCTGGCCCACCTGAAACTGCTACTGCAAAATTATTTTCAACATCAAAGGATTTTTCAAATTCATTATAAATCTCTTTAATTCTTCTATTTTTTAGCTTATTTTTTAAGGATTTAGGAATTCTTATTTTTACACTCAAATTTTTGAGACTCATATTTAGCTTTTTGTATCACAGATTGATTTGCTTCAGGGTACTGTTTTTTAACACCATTGATCATTTTACAACCTTGATCTTTTTCTCCAATTTGAACCATGGATACGCCTAACTTTAACAAGTTTATAGGAGCCTTTTCACCTTTTGGATATTTTTGGTAACCCTCTAAATACGCTGAAGCAGCATCAGTATAAAGCTGTCTAATTCTAAATGTTTCTGCATACCAATATTGTGCATTTCCAGCTAGATTATGTTCAGGATTAGTATTAACAAATTCTCTAAACGCTCTTTCAGCAGTAGGATAGTCTCCCACTTTTAAAAAACTTGTTGCAAATTCATACTGTTTTTCTGGAGACTCATTTGGTAAAATCTTTTCTTCAGATTGAAAAGTTTCGGTTATAACGGTAGCAGTAGTATTAATTGACTGGGTTTTTTGAATTTTTTCTTCAGTAGCTGTATCTTTATATGAGATTGATCCTAAATCTTGAGGTTGAGAACTTCCTGGCAAAACTTCATTATTAGAATTTGTTTTTTTTGTAACTTTTTTTAAATTTTCGTCAGAAGATATTGATGTCTCTAAATCTTGAAACCTCAGCTGATTATCTGATTGAAATTTAGACATTCTATTTGATAATTTGTCTAACTTAAAATTAATCTCCTCAAATCTATTTGTAAGTTGTTGAAATTGGTTTTCAATTTCTGTTAATTTGAGCAAATGTCTTGTTAGCACATCTTCTGAATTATTATCTAAATTTAAATTAGATAAATTAAAACTATTATTTTTTTTAGCTGAGTCTGAATAAACAGCTTTTTCAAGGGTTTGTATGTCTTTTTGAATTTGTTCTAAAGTTTCATAAATATTATGATTGTCCCCATAGGAATAATTATAAATAAGAAAATTTAGTAAAATAAAAAATTTTAATATTAAAAATTTTGATACTGAACTCATAGACAAGTTTATGATTAAAATAATGGCAAAAAAAAGACCCTTAAATACTCAATATTTAAGGGTCTTTAATAATATTTAAAATTAATTTGCTTTTACAGTAACTGATCTTCTATTTTTTGACCATGCTAAAGGATTAGATCCTGAATCTACAGGTCTTTCTTTACCATAACTCAAAACAGATATCCTGTCTGAGGAAATACCGTAAGTCATTAAATAGTCTTTAGCTGCATTAGCTCTTCTTTCACCTAATGCTAAGTTATACTCTCTAGTTCCTCTCTCATCAGCGTGCCCTTCAAGTACAATTGTGATCTTAGAATTTTTTCTTAACCAAGCAGCTTGTTTTCTTAACGTTTCTCTTGATGCAGTGGTTAAAACAGATTCATTTGTTGCAAAAAATACTCTATCTGGAACACCTGAAGCTAAATATTCCACTGTATCTGTTCCAGTATAAACATCACCTTGCATTTGCCCCGTCGTTTTTTTAGAAGTCGCACATGCAGATAAAGCTATACAAGCAACAATAACTAAAAAAGTATTTTTTAAAATTTTGTATAATTTCATTATTACTCCTTGATCAATATTTCTTATACTTAACTTTTTCACAACTAATTAGATCTTTCAAGGTAAAAAATCAAGATAATTCAGTTAATTACTCAATAATGATGACCATGATGGGTCTGAAGCGTCTGATGGGGTATTAACCATCCTTTCATTATAACCTGTCAAATCTATGGACCATAATTTAGCAGAAAAACCTTCACCTTTATCATTAGTTTTTGTTTCTCTGTAAAATATCAAAACCCTTCCATTAGGCGACCATGATGGAGCTTCTTGATAAAAATTTTCTGTTAATAATCTTTCTCCAGTTCCATCTGTCCTCATAACACCAATATAAAATTTTCCTTTATGTAATTTTGTAAAAGCAATTAAATCTCCTCTAGGTGACCAAACTGGAGTTCCATATAAACCTCTTCCAAAAGAAATTCTTTTAACGTTGGTCCCGTCTTTATTCATTATATATATCTGTTGATATCCACTTCTATCAGAATTAAAACAAATATATTTTCCATCAGGTGAATAAGAGGGCGAAGTATCTATAGAAGGATGGTCGGTAATTTTTTCTACAATTCTATTTTCTAAATCCATTGTATAAATATCAGAATTTCCATCACTTGCAAAACTCATAATTATTTTTTTTCCGTCGGGAGAAAACCTGGGCGCAAAAGTCATTCCTGGAAAATCTCCAACCACTTCTTGTAATCCCGTTTCTATATCTAGAAGATATACTCTGGGTAAATTTCTAAAATAAGATAAATAAGTTACCATTTGACTCGTTGGATTAAATCTAGGTGTCAAAACAAGTTCATTACCTAAAGTTAAATATTTATTATTTGCACCATCTTGATCCATTATAGCTAATTTTTTCACTCTTCTTGTTTTAGGACCTTCTTCAGCAACGTAAATAATTCTTGTATCAAAGTAACCTTTTTCACCAGTAAGTCTTTCATAGACCTTGTCTGTAATTATATGGCCGACACGTCTCCAGTTATTTGGTACAGTAGTGAAAGCAAGTGCCATCATTTCTTTTCCAGCAAGGACATCCCAAAGTCTAAATTCAACTCTTAATTTTCCATTAACAAAATTTACTTTCCCAGTAATTAAAGCCTGAGCTTTTATTAAGTTCCAATCTTCAAAACGGGGTTTTAGATTTGCAATATCTGGTGCTTGTAAAAAAGCATCTTTATTTAATGGATTAAATAGTCCTGAAATTCTTAAATTATTTTCTACTACAATAGAAATTTCTGAAGCTATATTTTTTTTTTTTAAGATTTGTTCAAACTTTTGCTTAGAGTCTTTATCAATAGATAGTGGTGATACTGCAATAGGAAGTGGATTTAAATTACCTCTAGTAATGTCAACTTCAATTAAGGCGAAGGCTTTGATTGGTGTAAAAACTAATAAAATAATAAATAAAATTCTTTTCACAATCTAATATTATCCTTCTAACATCTCTCTTGCATCAAAATTTAATTGTAATTCTTTCCATCTTTCATAGCCAGTTGTGGGAACTCTAAGAGGCTGACACAATTTAACAGCTCTTAAAGCACTTTCTGCTAAAACTTTATAAAATCCTTGACCTGGCTTATTCATTCTAGCGTGATCTAATATTTCCGAATCCGAAACTGTTCCATCGGGATTCAATTGAAGTTTTATTCTTACTAGTAAATTTTCGTTATATGGTAATCCTAAAGGTATACTCCAACATCCAAATATTTGTGCTTTAAGTGCATCCTCCTCGCTTAAGGACAAACCAGTATTTTCTAAATTTTTTTGTTGATCTTGTGTGATTTTGTCTGTTTTGTTGATTGTATCAGCAGTTTCAATCTTAGACTTATCAATTAATGCAGCAATGTTGTTTGGATCAAATAATTCTTTTTTTTCAAATTCTGAAACCTGTTTAACCTCATTGTCTATTTTTTCTGGATTTTGTTTATCTTCTTTAATTTTTTCAATCTTTTTAACTTTATCTTCAGGCATTGGAACTGCATCTGGTTTGACTTTTTTTACTTTTTTTGGAGGAGCTTGCTCTGAAACTAATTTTTTTTCTTTTTCTTTTATTTTTTCAATTGTTTTTTTTGCCTTTGGAGCAAATGGTATATTTGTCTTATCTGTAATTTGTATCAATTCAACAGAGACAACTGGGGGAAGATCAATTGGTTTTTTTGATAAAAATGGCAAACTCATTGCAGTAATCATAATTAAAATTATATGTAAAACAGAAGAGACCAGTAAGCTTCTATTCACAATATTTTACCTTTCTTTATAAGGCTCAGATATGAGTGCAACTTTGGTAAAACCAGAGCCAGATAATAAACCCATGATTTCTAATACTCTTCCATAATTAATTGTCTTGTCTCCTCTTACATAAATTCTTGTATCAGTCCTATTTTTTGAAACAGCTAAAACTTTTGCTATAATTTTTTCATATTCAACTTTAGACTCTTGGATAAAAATTTCACCTTTTGAATTAATGGATAAAGTAAGAGGTTCGGCCTCCTCTGGTAAGGAATCAGCAGAGCTTTCTGGTAAATCAACTTGAACACCAACTGTCAACAAAGGAGCCGTAACCATAAATATAATTAATAAAACTAACATTACATCAACAAAAGGAGTTACATTTATTTCACTCATAGGCTCTTTAGACGAACGATTTAGATTAAAAGCCATTTTAAATAATTGTTAAAAATCTTTTTGAAAAATTTTCTAATTTTTGAGAATATTTATTAGATTCGTAATTAAATTTATTATAAGCAATTACTGCTGGGATCGCAGCTAATAAACCTAATGCAGTTGCAAAAAGTGCTTCGGCTATACCTGGAGCTACAATAGCTAAACTTGTATTTCTAGAAATTGCAATCGATTGAAAAGAATTCATAATTCCCCAAACAGTTCCAAATAATCCAATGAATGGAGCAGTTGAGCCTACAGTTGCCAAAAAAGTAAATCCTTTACTTATTTTTGACATTTGTCTTTCAATTCCTGTTTCTAACATTGTTGTCATTCTATTATTCAAGTCAGTTTTTGATTTTCTTTTCAATAAATTTTGCATAGCATCTTTAAAAACTAAGGCCATTGGATCTTCGAGATTAGCAGGTAGATTATTAAAAAAGGTTTCTGCAGATTTCGAGTTCCAAAATTTAGTCTCAAATTCTTCTGTTGATACGTTTATTCTTTTAAATAATCTAAATTTTTCTATAATTACAGCCCAAGAGTAAACAGAACATGCAATTAAAATAATTATTACTGACTTAACTATTACATCAGCTCTCATAAAAAGATTGATTAAAGAAAAATCGGCACTTGAGGCAAGTCCAACTGCTTGAGTCGAGATATCAGCTTCCATATTGACTTCTCACACTTAATTGTGTCATGAATTTGTCTTTAATTAACTTGATTATTCTTCAAATTTATAGGTTTCATGATAAAAACTAGCAATTAATATTGCATCTGCTTTATTTGAATCTTTTTTTTTTGAAAGCTGAGATGAGAAATAAGGAAACATCTCGATTGCTCTAGTCCTACTAGCATCTTTTTCAGAGTTTATTAGACCAAAATATTTTTTCCATTTAGCTGGTCTTACAAAATACATCGGTAATTGCATAGCAGAGCATATTCCTTTTAAAATCCCAAAAGACTGACCAAAATTAAACATACTAGTAACACCCTGTCCAGGCATTGCTGATACTTGCTCTATTACTATTCTGACATTTTTTTTTTCAATTTTGTCAATTTTTTTAGAAATTTCATTATAAATTTGTGAACCATTCACTTGCCTTTTATTTTTTTTACCCTCAGTCATTGTTGGCATTTCAATAACATCTAAAATTTCGCCATTTTTAAAAAAACAAATTGATCCAGATATACCTGGGTCTATTCCAATTATTAGCATAGGCTATTTTGCAAATTCAGCATTTGAATAAATATTTTGTACATCATCATCCTCCTCTAAAGTTTCAAAAAAATTTATCAAATCTTGATTTTTTTCTTTAGAAACTCCAACATTATTAAGTGGTATCCATTCTATATCAGTTGATATAAAATTGGTAATTTGTTTCTCCAATTCTTTTTTTACATTATAGATTTCATTTACAGAGCAATGGACTTCATGAAAATTTTTTTTTGTTTTACACTCATCTGCACCAGCTTCAATAGCAAGTTCAAGGATACGTTCATCTGAAACCTCTTTTTTATCAATTTTAATTATTCCTAACTGATTAAAGTTATGAGAAGCAGAACCATGGGTTCCAAGACTTCCACCTGCTTTTTGAAAAATAGTCCTTATATTTGAGGCAGTTCTATTTTTATTATCAGTAAGAGTCTCAACTATAACTGCTACCTTTTCAGGACCAAAACCCTCATATCTCAAATTTTCAAAATTCAATTCAGTATTAATAGATGATTTATTAATCGCTCTTTCAATATTATCTTTTGGCATATTTGCAGATCTTGCAGCTTGAATTGCAGATCTGAGTCTTGGATTGGTTGCTGGATCCTTATCTCCTAGCTTAGCTGCAACAGTGATTTCTTTTGACAATTTAGAGAAAATTTTAGATCTCTGTTTATCAGCTTTACCTTTTTTATGTTTAATTCCTGCCCAATGAGAATGTCCAGCCATAAAATATAATTAAGTACTGTTTAATTGTCCTCCAAAAATATAACTTTTTACTTTTTTAGCTAAACCAGTCTTTATATCACAATCAACAATAACTCCACTTAAAGTGGCATCTCCTTTTGCTGGAAAGTGTTTTGTGGAATCTTTTTTCATAAATCTGTTCAATGAATTGTCTTTATTCATTCCTATAACCGAGTCATAATCACCACACATACCCGCATCTGTTTGATAAGCAGTACCATTTTTTAGAATTCTAGCATCATTGGTAGGGATATGTGTATGAGTTCCAACTACAAGGGTAGCCTTTCCATCAAAATAATGTCCAATGGCATTTTTTTCACTTGTAATCTCTCCATGAAAATCCACAACTAAAAAATCATAATCATCTTTTAATTTATGTTCGTTAATAAATTTTTTTGATACTTCAAAAACATCATCACATTTTTTCATAAAAACATTTCCCATTAAATTTAAAACTCCTATCTTTACATCTCCATTAGTCGTATAAATTTCAAATCCTTTACCAGGGGCTGGTTCAAATAAATTTTTCGGACGCAATAATCTATTTTCATCTTCAATAAAATTCATTATATCTTTTTGATCCCAAATATGATTACCTGATGTTATGACATTAACACCACAATTAAAAAAACCTTTGCAAATTTCTTTTGTAAGTCCTACACCACTTTCAGCTGCGTTTTCTCCATTCGTGATTACAAAATCTATTTCAAGAAGTTTGATTTGATTTAGAAGATTGTCCATTATCTTTGAACAACCTGAATTACCAACCACATCTCCTAAAAATAATATTCTCATTAAATTTTTTCTGTAACTATAAAATCAAGTTTTATATCGTATTTGTTTATTGGTACTTCTTTTATTTTTTGAAAGGAATAAGCTAATCCAATAGTTGTGATTTTTTTCTTTTTTTTAACTTTTTTAATATATCTATCGTAATAACCGCCACCATATCCAATTCTATATAATCGAGTATCAAAAGCTAAGATGGGTACTAACAAAATATCTGGATATACTACTTTATTTGAAACAGGTTCAGGAATTCCATATTTATTTATTTCTAGAGGCTCATTATTAGACCAATTAACAAAATTCATTTGAAAATTTTTTTTTATCTTGGGTAACGAAATCTTAATTTTTTTTTTTTCAAGTTTTTCTAAAATTTTAATTACATCAACCTCGTTATTATAGGAATAATAACCGCCAACTAATTTGTGCACATTTTTATCTTTTTTTAAAATTTTAAATATATCTTCAAAATTAATCTTTAAATTTTTAGAACCATTTTGTTCTCTAATTTTTAGTATTTTTTTTCTAATTGCAAATTTATTCACAAGGTTTTTTTTAAGAAAGATTTTCTAAATTAGCTTTTTCAACAAAATTAGAAATTTCATCAGTTGCATCATCTAAAAGTTTTTCATAATTTTTTTGATTTGTTTCTATTTCATTTTTCAATTTAAAGTGATTTTCATTTAACTCACTTATTTCTTTTTCTTTTTTATCTTTATATTCATAAATTAACGATTTTAGCTCTTTAAATTTACTTGAGAGATTCTGTAATTCAATTTTTTTTGTTTCTACTTTTTTTTTTGTTTCATAATATTCATCCATTACCTTTACTGCGGTAATTAATAGAAGTTTATTTTCCCCAAGATTTCCAAGATCATTTTTTAAATCATTAAATTTTTTATTAATTTGAATTAATAATTCCTCTAAATGTTCCTCTTGCCCATCCTCACAGGACAGTAAAAATTCTTTTCCATTAAATTTAATACTTACGTTTGCCATTTATCTATTTCCTCTAACAAAGTATCTGTTTCTTGATTTAATTCATCAATTTTTTCTGAAAATTCTATCTGTTTTCTTTGTTCAATTTTTTCTTGATTTTGAAAATCATCGAATTTTTTGCTTAAATTGTTATAATCATTCTCTAAACTTTTATACTTTTCCTCCAACATCTTTTTTTCAATTTCTAATTGATTTTTTTGAGCATTCAAATTTTCGATGTTTTTTTTTATATCTGGGCTTTTCAGATTTAAATTTTTTAATTTTGTTAACGCTAAGTTTAATTTTTTTTCTTTTTCGATCACAGAATTCATATATATATAATCATATTATTAAATAGATTCTTCTTAGTCTAGACAGGATAATTTTTTGAGCAAACAATATAAAGAATT
>MDTB01183640.1_pt1 | contig 15490 bp, 15 predicted proteins | sample 811161 | NCBI WGS metagenome assembly MDTB01 (sample SAMN05326650, study PRJNA326480) | marine metagenome | isolation source: seawater | place: Mediterranean Sea | collected 2009 | reverse complement strand
TCTTCTGACCCAAAAAGGCTAACCATCTTGCACAATGCAAAAAATGTTAAAAATACATCGCCACAACCTATTGTATCCCTAGATCTATCAATGATTGTTGGAATAAATTTTATTTTATTTTTTTCAAGAATATGGCACCCGAATTTTCCACTTGTTACAATTAAAGTAGCAAATTTTTGAAATTTTTTTTTATTTTCAATTAATAGATCTTTTAAATTTGTTTTATTGTCACCTACAGACAATCTAAACTCAATCTCATCTACACACAAAATAGATGCTGAATTAAACTTTGTAGCTAAATTAAAACCAAAATTGAATGAATTACTCTGACAGTTAATTATGCACTTTTTATTATATTTATTAAATATTTTTATTAAATCTTCAAAAACTGAATAATAACCATAATCAAAAATAATAATTTTATCAAAACTTTTTACATTTTTTTTCACAAAATTTGTTATGATCTTTTGTTCGTTTACAGAATGAACATTTGTTTCGTTGTGTGTTAGTTGAAAAAGTTTTGAGAAATTATACCTATCGAGAAATTTAATTTTTTTTATAACTTTAGCTTCTGATTTAATTTTAATTAATTTAATCTTTTTATTTAAATTTTCTTTTATAACATCATCATTATTTTTATTAGATGGATATATAAAATGAACATTATTTGAAAAACTAGATAAAATGTTAGCTACCAGTAATATTCCACCTGGATAAATCTTATTCTGAATAAATCTTGATGAAATTATTGAAGATTTATTTGATTTACCAGTTGGCTCAACTTTTGTATAAATATCTAAGATTGGATCACCTATTAACAAAATTTTTTTATTTGTTTTAATCTTAGCTTTAAATTTTGCTTTAATAATTTCTAAATTTTTAGATTTAATATACTGTAACGCATTAGGTGCAAGATAATTAAATTTTTCGTTTATGATTTTACTTGAAGAATAAGCTTTTGTATTTGTAAAATATATTTTACCTTTATGTTTTTTTAATGCTGAAATTTCCTTTCTCAAATTTCCTGAAATGTCATTTTTCAAATTTTTATATTCTTGTCCCTTAAAATATAAATTTGGTTTTATTAAATTAATTACATTAACTGCTGTATAATCATTACTTATTATAACATTATCAATATATTTATTTGATAATAAAATTTTTTTTCTTTCGTCTGCGGTAAAAATAGGTTTGCCTGGAGATTTATTTACAAATTTGTCAGATGTGATTGAAGCTACTAAATAATCTACTTGTCCCTTAGCTTCCTCAAAATATAACAAGTGACCTACATGAACTACATCAAAAACCCCGTGAACTAACCCAATAGTTTTTCCATTTTTTTTAATTATTTTTAAATTATCAATAATTTCATTTTTCATTTTTAAACATTTACTTAATAAATTTTTATTATCAAAATATTTTCATGCTTTTAAAAAATCTAAATATACTTTAATTAAATTGAATTAAAATTCAGTATATTTTTTGAATAAAAATAGATTTAACTCTCTAAAATTATTAAATTTACAATCAAAAATATCTATATAATCAAAATTCCGATTTAAAAACAGGTTATTATTAATTATTTTATCTGTTTCAGAATTCACATCAAACAATATCATATATTTATTTTTAAAAAAAAATTTAATCAACAAAGATAATATGCATGGAGTACAAACTATAACGTCATAATTATTTATGATTTTTTTTAGGTTTGAAATACTAAAGTTAATTTTTTTTTTGGAATGATTCTGGTAATATAATTTTTTATCGTCTACATAAGTAAGTATATCAAATTTAATCTTTAACTGGTTTTTATATTTTTCAATTATATTTTCTGTATTTATTTGTTGTTTCTTATTTTTTTTTTTAAATATTTTTGAAAAAACACTATTTTCAGAATATGTATTTTCTTCTTGCACAAAGAGTATGTTGTTTATTTTTGATTTTAATTGAGTTTTTCTTGTTTTTTTACATTCACGAAATACAAAAGAGAAAAGATCATCGTAAAATAAATTCGAGGTATTTAATCTTTTCTTTTCAATTAAATTTTGTAAAAAAATTGGTTTATTAAAATCTAAAGAACCTTTTAACAATAATTCATTACCATAATTTTTAATAATATTATAATGAGTTAAAACATGTTGGTGTTGAGAATAATCTATTTTTTTTTTTAAATTTTTTCCATTTATTTCTATTTTGTTGTTTTTTTTTTTTAATATAATTTTGTGAAATTTGAAAATCTTCCTGTTTTTTTTTAATAGTTCATCAAAAAAAAATTTGTCTATCTTGTATGAAAAATAATACTTATCTAAACTTTTTAAGTCATAATAGATTATGAATTTATCTATATTGTCTTTAGCTGAAGAAAAATTTTTTAAATTGAATTTTAAATTTTCAATCTTATTATTTTTCAGAATTTCAAATTTTTTAAAAAATATAGAGTTATATTGAAAATTTTTCTCAGCTACTCCAGCTGAAAGTGCCCTTCTTGCGTGAATCATTTTTGATAAATTGGGTTCAGAATTTATTATTTGTGTTTTTTTTAAATTGCCTGAAAAATATCCTAAATATTTTGCAAAACAAGAAAATCCATTTATTGTAGACAAAGTAATATCTGAATATTTAGAGAGAATAATTGCTCTCTCTAAAGGATTGGCACTATATTTTTCTAAAAATACTACTTTTTTATAATGTAAAAAATCTAACAAATTTTTATTATTAAAATTTGTTTTTTCGTCCAAACCATAAATTATTATATTTGAATTCTGATCTTTATCTTTAATTTTTAATATCAATTTTCTTATATAATCATCATAATCATTTCCTTGATAATTATTATCAAATGTTTTGTGATTTTGTTTTCTTATTTGGATCGAATAAGTACGTTCATTTGTTTGCAAAGGTATTTTTAATAATTTTTTTAATTTAATATTAGGTCTAAAATTTTCTCTAGCCATCCACTCATAATAATAATGATAAGGTATATCAAATGATTTTAAATTTATTACTGGATCAAACCTATCTTTAATATAGAAATTTTTCTTTTGTAAAATTTGAATATTTTTTTTTTTTATAATTAAATTTTTATCAAATGAATGTCTACCTTCAATATTGTAAATTTTATCATTTTTCTTATCTTTAAGATCTCCTATATAAAATAAAGGACTTACTACTCTATCAAAATCTCTATAATCTATAATCGGATCACTAATAATATTATCACAAAAAGGTTTGAGTAATTCTTTTGAGTTGAAAAAAGGATCATGTAAAATAATTTTATAATTTAAAATTTTTTTAAAAAAATTAGCAAAAAGTATGTTCGGTAATGAGCCACCAACTACATCAGAACTTGAATTAGAATTGAACTTACAAGAAATTAGTAATTTTTCCATTTTAAGAAACTTAGATTATTTGCGTAAGAACAACATATAACTTTAATGAGAAACTATCAAAAATAATTTTGATTAAAAGCTTTATAAAAAAGATTTTTAGAACAATATTCTATATATTAAATCTGTTTACTCATCTCTCATTGAATTATAATTTGACAATAAACCTTCAGGAGTAAAATTAAGTCTCGTGTTATGCTCAGAAAAATTTCCATATTCATGAACAAATTTGTTTCCAAGAGATATGCTTCTTCCACAAATTTTGTTTTTACTTTTTTCTTTAAGGACCATGGACGAAATATCAGAGTAAAGTCCACCATATTCCGATTGATGTTCCATCACGATAAACTTGGATGTTTTTTCAACACTATCTAAAATGAGATCTTTGTCTAAAGGTTTTATTGTGGGTAAGTAAATAATTTCAACACTAATATTATTTTCCTCAAATTTAGATATTGAGTCCACCGCTGTTTTTAAATGAAAGCCAGTTGAGATTATTGTTAAGTCTGTACCTTTTTTATATAAGATACCTTTGCCTGGCTCAATATCGTATTCTGATAAGTCTATTTCATGAGAATTGCTTGTTGCTCTAAATAAATTAATCTTGTTATTATTGTACGCTTTTTTAAACAATTCATCAAATTCATATGTTGAGCCTGGATTAAAAACTGATGAATTTTCAATTGATTTTATCAATAAACTATCAATATAACTATGGTGAGTAACCCCATGAAATGAATATTCAATACCAGAACCAATAGCTATTAAATTAACTGGCAATTTATTATATCCAAATGTAAGCTTAAGTTGTTCAAAAGATTTATCAATTAAAAATGATGCAAAAGTATGCACTACAGGAATAAACCCTAAATGTGCTATTCCCGCAGCCACATTTACTATAGAATTTTCACACACACCTAAATTATAATATCGATTGGGGTTTTCTTTTGCAAATTTCTGAAGCCTGAAATGACTTATATCAGAAACTATTACACATAGTTTTTTATCCTTTTTACCTATCTCATAAATTGTATCTGTAAATGTTTCTCTTACTTTATTATTCATAATTATCTAAATCTTTATTAATTTTGTTTAATTCTTCGTCATTTGGTACTTTGCTATGCCAAGCACCATAATTATTTTCCATATCTTTTACACCTTTACCTTTTATAGTATTGGCTATAACCATCTTGGGTTTAGTGATTAATGAAAAGTCTAGTCCTTTCATTGTCTCTTTTATTTCATTAACATTATGACCATTAATTTCAGAAACATTCCATCCAAAAGACTCCCATTTTTTTTTGGGACTTGGTAGTGGTAGTGTAGGATCACAAGATCTATTATAATCAAGTATAACGCATAAGTTACCTAACTTTAAGTGGCTTGCCAATAAAGAACATTCCCAAACTGTACCTTCGTTAGATTCGGCATCACCAATAATAGTAATAACTTTATTATTTTTATTCTCAATTTTAAGTCCCAAGGCTATTCCTAAAGCAAAACCTATACCATTTCCAAGAGAGCCTGTAGAAGCTTCTACACCAGGAACTTTAGTTTTATCTGGGTGTGTTGCTAATTTAGCAAATTCTTTATTTTTATCTTCAAGATCTTTTTGAGAGATAACACCTTTTTTTTTTAACACTGCATACAATGCTGAACATCCATGTCCCTTCGACAATACAAAATAATCTCTTAAATCAGATTTTAAATTATTGTAATCAATATTTAAAAAATCATCATATAAAAATGAAACTAAATCTAGTATTGAATAAGCGCTAGGTATATGACCTTCTTTAGAATGCCATGTCATCCAAGCTATTTCTTTTCTTAATTCTTTGTTAAAAAGCATAATTAAAAATATGTATCAGCCCTATATTGTTTTGATTGCCCACCATCTGCTTGTATTATAGAGCTATGAAAAAAAGAAGCATGATCTGAACTTAAAAAAACAATAGCACCAGTTATTTCACTCATTTCGCCAAATCTACCAAGAGCAGTTCTATGTTTTAAATATTCCTTAGCATGTTTTGAATTAATTGTTTTTTTATTCCACCGTCCTTTTTCAGTCATTATTATACCAGGCGCAAATGCAGTCATTACAATATTCTTTTTTTCCAATGCCAAAGATCTTCCTACAGTTTTAGTATACGCTGTAAGTGCTGCTTTAGACACATTGAATGTAGACGGACCGCTAATTTCTAATCCTGCTATAGATGTAATATTAACAATTCTACCCCAATTTTTTTTTCTCATATCCTTTATAAAGTGATTTACCATATTTACAGATGTAAAAAAATTAAGGTTCATTACCTCTTCCCAATTATCTATATCTGTAAATGGATCTTTAATATTTAGCGTATGGCCAATGTTATTTATTAATATATCTATTTTTCCAAATTCTTTGTTAATTTTACGATAAAATTTAGTTACATTTTTTTTATTAGATAAATCAACTTTAAAACCTTTGTGGTTGATATCATTATTTAAAATATTTAAAGTTTCTGTTATTGAAACTTTATTTCTGGAGGTAAAAGCTACACTAGCACCAGCTTCTGCAAGAGCTTTAACAACTGCTTTCCCAATACCAGTGCCTCCGCCTGTAACAAGTGCTTTTCTATTTTTTAAATTTATTAGCATAACTATATATTAAACTTAAAATTCTTTTTTGCAGAAACAATAATTAATCCCTGAGTATGATGAACAGGCAAGTCTTTAAGTTTACTAACCTTCTCCCATTTTATTTTTTGTGAAAAAATATTTATTTTTTTTTCTTTACAGTGGTTAAAAATTTTTTGAGAATTTTTAATACCTGATATTTCACAAATTATATCAACTTTTTCTAGCTCTTTTTTATTGAGCCTAGCTATAATCCTGCCCTCTGAGCCTTCTGCATCTAATTTTACTAAATCACATTTTTTAATAATTTGCTTAATGTCTAAAGTTTGTACTTTAAATTTTTCCACTTCTCCATGTAAATTCTCTTTATAACCAGCAATATGATTTGCAGCTGTATTCCCTTTTACCCTAATAAATTCTATACTTTTTTTTTTGTCAAATATTGCTTTATTAAAAATTTTTACATTTTTGCATTTGTTCCTTTTTAGATTTTTTTTTAAAAGTTCAAAATGATTTTTATCAGGCTCATAAGCATCGACTTTATAACCAAGTTTAGACAATATTATTGAATGAAGACCTATGTTAGCTCCTATATCTACTATTTTTTTATAATTATTCAAATTTCTTAAGTAAAATAAGAAAATATTATGTTCATGATACGCAAACAATCCGAGTGACGAGGGAATGCCCATTTGAATAAATGGAAAAACAAATTTTTCTTTTTTATTAAATTTTAAAATAAATTTATTTTTTGTTATTTTTTTTTTGTAAAAATTTAAAAATTTTTTTTTAATAATCTCAGTTTTTGGGGAAGAAGGTTTTAAATAAAAATTGTCTTTACATTCTTTAACTAATTCAATGATTGATAAGTTTTTATTTATGGGGTATTTTATAAAATTCACGTCGAAAATTTATATAGTCAATTAAAAAAAATTCAAACTAATATTTTTTCCATTCTGCATACTCTACATCTCGCTCTTTATCAAAAGGTCCGGTAGCAACTTCATGGTAGACAACCCACTCGGTTAATGGAATAGGTTGATGCCAAATATTTCCATGAATTCTATACATTCTTGGATGATGATCAGCTGAGAGAATTTTTTCATATTTAACATTTCCATCATCATTGAAAATTTTTACTTTTAACTCTCCTTCTAAAACATGATAAGATTCAGGTTTGTTACTTTGGTGCTTGTGAGGTTCTAAATTAGTTGATTTGTGAGCAACAATAATCATTTCATGAACAGTACTATCATCGGATTCGTGTAGACAATATCTTGATCTTTTTAATGGATGCTTTTTTGCTATCTCTTTTAGTTTAGAAATATTTTTTTCGTCTACAAAAAATATTTTGTCTTCAGGTCTAATAATATTATTAATTTTATGTCCCATTTAATTTGTTTTATCTAAATATCGGATTTTATCTAAGATAATATCCTCTACTGAGGAGTAATTTATATCAAATAATTTTTTAGATAAACTATTATTAAGATCGTTTACTCTTCCTCTAGGTTCAGAATATTTTATATCTTTGAATAGACACTCATTAAACTTCATAAGTTTAGATTTTGAGCTATTTTTCATTATCAATTCAGCAAGGTAAACTCTGCTGATCATCTCGTCTGAACAGATATGAATTATTTTTGTAGAATTATTTTCTATCAATTTAGAAAGTGTCTCGGCTGTATCCTCAATTTTTGCAAGAGAAAAAAAATTGTCTGTGGCCATTTTAGCATTAGGATTACATAAAGTTTCATAAGTGAGTTGAACTACACATCTACTTTTTTTACTTAATCCTACATTCCATCCTGTTCTAACAATACAGTAATTTTTATAATTACTTTTAAGATATTCTTCAATTTTCAATTTTAATTGTCCATAATAATTCAGTGGGTTGGGATTATCTTCCTCTATATAACTACCTTTTGTTCCATCAAAAATTTCAACTGATGACATAAATACAATCTTTGGATTTTTTGGAGATAGATAATCTATGAATCTTTTTGTCATTTCGTAATTTAATAATTTTGCTTGTTTTTTATTTTTTGAGATCCAATTTGGATTACTATAAGCAGTCATTAAAAAAATGACATCTTCATTATCAATTTCTCTAAACAAACTATAATTTGTTTCTAGTAAGTCAAAAAAAACTAAATCTTCTTCTTTATTCTTTGAATAAGTTCCAATTGTATAAAACTTTTTTTTTTTTAAGTTTGTATATAAAGCTCCTCCTATAAGCCCAGATGCTCCAATTACATATACTTTGTTCATATCAAAAGTTTTATTAAAGTTTAATCAAAGCCCTACCATTGATAGTTCCTGTCCTAATGTCTTTTATTGCATGATTTATATTGTCTATACTGTATATTTTTGAGATTAGTTGAGACAAATTAATACGATTATTTTTAACAACATTTAAAATATTTGGTATGTCTATATGAGGTTTAGAAAGTCCTCCCTCAGAACCAATAATTTTTTTTCCAAAATGTAACGGAAGAGTATATATACTTATTTTCTTACCTTTTTTTGGAACACCAACAAGAATTAGTTTGCCATTTTTTGATATAAGATCATAACCCAATTCAATAACCTTAGGTATTCCAGTATTATCTACAAAAATATCTAGTTTTTTATTTTTAAGTATATCTTTAACTTTTCCTTTAAAATTTTTTTCTTTTTTTGAATTTATTACATGGGTTGCTCCACATTTTTTTGCTAGTGATAATTTTTTATCGTGAACATCAACTGCAATAATTGATTTTGCTTTTGATAGTTTGGAGGCTTGAATCATATTCAAACCTATACCTCCAGCTCCAAAAATAATTATTGAATTATTTTTTTTTAATTTAGCGTTATTTTTAATAACACCAAATCCAGTAGTAATCGCACATCCATATAATGGCGCTGTTACTAAATTTATCTTAGGATTAACTTTGGTTAATCTATTCTCTGAAATTATACCATATTCATTAAACGTAGTGATCCAGCCTGCATTAATTTTTTTTCCCTTAAAAGTGTAGACTGGAGGTTTGGATTTTTTTCCACGTCCAGGTCTCCAATGCAGTACAACTTTATCATTTGGCTTTACTGTTTTTACTTTAGGGCCTATCTCTAATACAGTTCCTGAACCTTCATGGCCCAATAGATGGGGTAAAAATTTATCTTTACCTTTTACTCCGTCTATTTCACCAATTTGTGAGCCACAGATTCCACTATAATGTATTTTTACTAATACTTGACCATCTAATAAGTACCTTGGCAGGTCTAGATTTAAAATTTTTAACGGTTTTTTGTTCTTTAAAAGAACTGCTGCCTTCATCGAAATTTTTTTTATTTTTTTTACAGACATACTATTCAAAATAAATAAAAGAATGATCTCCAGTGTACTTTGCTTGCTCAAACCACCACTTCCATTCCTTAGGCGTATAAAATCCTTCACAGGTAACTTGCCAATATAATAAATTTACCTTTTCTTTTTCATTCTTATAAGATTCAACGCACACATATTTATTTTTTTTACCAACTCTTTCAATTTCCTTTAATGAATTTAGCAATTCATAGTTATACAAATTATGAAGCGTATTAATTGAAATAACTAAATCAAAATAATTATTTTCGAATGGCAATGATTTAGCATTTCCTTGCACAAGATTTTTTTTAATTTCTTCTTTAGCATTATCAATTGCATACTTGGAAATATCTAATCCATAAACTTCGAATGTAGGATCTATTTTTTTAAAATCATAAAGTAAGAAACCTTTTCCACAGCCTACATCTAAAATTTTACTGTTTGATTTTAAATTATAAACCTCAATCATTTTTTTTGCAATTTTTTCCCATCTTCCTTCTATGTAATTATAACCCCCATAATTAATCCGCCTATCACCATCCCAATAATCATATCCCCATTTTTTTGCAAGTGTTGCTGCTTTTTCTTTTGGAAATTCTAAATCATTTACTCTTGCTAAATAATCTCTTTTAGTGGAGTTGTGAGTTATAGACATAAAATCTATTTCCATAATATTTAAACTTTTAGATTTTGATTAAAATATTTTCTAGCTTTAATTAATTGTTTTTTCAATGTATTGTTATTTACCTGTCCTGCATGATTTCTAATACTTAGCTTGGATGGTATAAATTCATTTAAAATTATACAGCACCACTTCAGATAATGTAGAGGTAATAATTGTGAAATTAAATAATCAATCTTTTCATAGTTTTTAAACTTTTTAATTATTGAATTCTTAAATTTTTCTTTTTGTTCAAGGCTAATTTTTTTATTTGGTTGACAATAAAAATCACATACCAATTTCACGGGATCGTCATAACCGCTATACTCAAAATCAAAAAAAATTAATTTTTTGTTACTTTCTATCACATTGTGAAAACCAAAATCTGATGGGGAAATTATCATATCCTTTTTATAAAGTTTATAGTCAACCTTGTCTAAAATATTTTTTTCATTTAATTTTTTTTTTAAAATTTTGAATGTGGGAATAATTTCTTGATTCAAAAAATATTGTAGCTTTTTATTTATAACACTTCTTTTACTTACTAACTTCAACTTTTTTATTCGATTATAACATATTGAAATATATTTTTTTCGATTTTTTATACCTTCGACTGCTAAATCAAGTTTTTTAAAATTTTTTTTTTTATTTATTTTATTAATGAAATTTGAAATTTTAATTATATGTTTGTCCTCTATTTTACGAATTTTATTACCATCAATATAAGGTAATATCAAAAAATTTTTGTTCAATTCAAAAGCTATCGGCGTAACAACATTCTTAATTTTCTGTTGATTTAGGTATCTATAAAATTGCAACTCTTTTTTAATTCTTAATTTTTTTTCACCAAAATAAGATTTTAATATTACTATTTTTTTATCAACATTGATTTTATAAATTTTGTTATTTTTTCCACTTTTAATAATGGATATACGACTAATATTGTTTAAATTTATTTTTTTTAAATATTTTTTAATTGTATTTAGTTTTTTTTTTTCCATTACTTAATAAAAAATTTTTTAAGTTGTATCCATTTTTGTATAGTAAAAAAATTTTTCTCTCTGTAAATTTTTTGATTCTGATTAAACAAAACTTTTACTGTTCCTTTGGGCAATAAGTCCAATATACTTACTAAATCATCAACAAAGATACTGCATTTTAACTTTTTAATTCTTGATATTTTGTTTTCAATAGAACTTTCAAAAAAAACTTCTTTCATTGAAAAATTGGTTAAATTTTTATTTAGCATTATATTCTTGTGAATCCATTTTTTAGCAGCAAAATGTAAATTTATTTTTTTTCCCAAATATGGAAATTTAGTCTTATGACTTATTATGTAAAATTTTATCTTTTTTTTTGATAAAGTTTCCATTATTTCTTTTACGCCAGTATAAATTTTTGCATCCATGATATATTTGCCATAAACCTCACCCTGTAAAGCTGTCCACTCTTCATTTTTATTTTTACTTATTAAATATTTTTTTACAGATTCTTTGTTTGGATTGATATTTTTTGGTACTAGTCTTTTTTTATAAGCTATCTTTTTAAATAATTTTTGATAATTAATTATTGTGTTATCAAAATCAAAGCCTACGATCATTATTTTTTTAAATGATCTAAAATTTTGGATACAATATTTTTAGACTCTAAGCCAATTAATTTTCTTGCTTGTTTTTGATTCCCACAACCAGTTAAAAACTTATCAGGTCCTCCAAATCTTAGTACTTTGCTCGCATCATTTTTAGTAATATTTGCCCACTCTAAAATTGCAGATCCTGCTCCACCAATTAAACCATGTTCTTCTATAATAATTATTAACTTTTTTAATTTAAAGAGACTATTTAACAATTTAGAATCAAGAGGTTTTGGTGTGTGAAAGCTTATAAGTTCAGCATCTATATTTTTTTTGTTAAGTAGTCCCACACATTCCTTAGCTATAGAAAGAGCGGTACCAACGCCCAATATAGCAAATTCTTTTCCATCTTTTAAAATTAAACCTTTGCCAATTTTAAATTTTGGAATTTTTTTGTGAATTAATGGTTCTCCTTTTTTTCCCAATCTGATATAGGTCGGTTTTTTACTCTTTAAAGCTTCAATTAAACTTAACCTAACTTCTTTAGCGTCTGCTGGACAAATAATTTGTAAATTTGGCAATGTTCTGAGGATAGATATATCTTCCATTGAGTGATGTGTTGCGCCAAGAGAAGCATAAGATAATCCAGAACCTGTACCAACAATTATCACTGGTAATTTTGGATAACATATATCAAGTCTAATTTGTTCAAAACATCGTGCTGTATTAAAAGGTGTTATTGTGTAAGTTATTGGTCTTAAACCAGCAGAAGCTAAACCTGATGCTACTCCTGTCATATTAGCTTCGGCTACTCCACAATTATAAAACCTATTTGGGTAATTTTTTTTAAAAGTATCAAATAATTTATTTCCTATGTCTCCTGCTAATAAAACCAAATCTTGATTAAATTCTGCTATCTCAGTTAACGTTTTTGCAAATTCATTTCTCATTAAAGTTTTAACTCTTTTTTTGCTTTAATGACCTCATTTTTATTTGGAATTCTATAATGCCAATTATTATCATCTTCCATAAATGAAACTCCTTTTCCTTTTATAGTATTGGAAATTATTATTGTGGGTTTTTTAGATTTTTTTTTTGCATTTTTACAAGCTTTTAATATTGCTTTATGATCATGGCCATTTATTTCAAAAGCATTCCATCCAAAATTTTCAAATTTTTTTTTCAATGGATGTAAATTGAGCACTTCTTTACTTTTTCCTGTTGCTTGCCATTTATTATAATCTACGAATACACATAAATTATCTAATTTTTTTGCTGATGCAAATAACGCTGCCTCCCATATTGATCCCTCATTACATTCGCCATCAGACATAAGTACATATGTCATAAATTTTTTATTTTTTATTTTTGCTGAGAGTGATATGCCACAACCAATCGGAAGGCCATGCCCTAGTGACCCCGTCGCAGCTTCAACTCCTTGTAATTTTGGAGTTGGATGTTCTTCTAGTAAAGATTTTTTCTTAGTATAAGATTTTAACTCTTTATCACTTATAAATTTTTTATGATGCAAAATAGCATAAAGAGCAGAAGCAGCATGACCTTTGCTTAAAATAAATCTATCTCTTAATTCCCATTTTGGTTTTTTAGCTTTAACATTTAAAACATTTTCATAAAGTGCTGCAATAATATCTATACAGGACAAGGATGATGCAAGATGTGGGGCCTTTGTTTCAAAAGACATCTCGATTACTTTAAGTCTTAACTTTTTAGATAATTTTTCCAAATCCATTAATTTCAATCTATTAAAATTTAATTTTTACTGAAAATTTTTTTCATTATCCTAATATTATAAAAAACATCTTCATCCGATAAATCTCCGTTAGTAAATTTTGTTATTATTTCTTCGATTGCATCATCTACATAATATTTCTGTTTGAAACCTGTGGATAAAAGCTTATCCGAGTTTTGTCTATAGGACCTTGGATCATTAGAGCTTGTAATATTAATATCAGATTTAACTTTCATTTGGACTTTTTTCGCTATTTCAAGAATTGATATATTTTCAAAACCAGCATTATAAAAACCTGATTGAATACCTGGATTGCTCAAAAAATGTTTATAAACATTAACCATGTCGTGAATATTAATATTTGGTCTAGTTTGCTTTCCTCCAAATACATTTATATTTCCTGTGGTAAGAGCTTGAATTGTTAATAAATTTACACTTACATCCAGTCTCATTCTTGGAGAATATCCACACACTGTTGCAGGTCTAATGCAATGAACTTGGATCTTATCTTTATAACTTATTAGAACTCTTTCTGATATCATTTTTGTTTTATTATAAGCAGAAATAGGTACTAGTGATAATTCTTCGGTAACCTCTGGCTCATTTTTTACCCCATAAACACTTCCGGAACTTGCATATATAAACTGCTTTACACCATCATTGATTGATTTTTCGATTAACAATTGAGAAGCCAAAGCATTAACCTCCCAAGACAATGTTTGGTTTAATTCTACGCCAGGATCATTTGCTATATTTGCCAAATGGATAATGGCATCAAATCTTTTTAAAGATATATTGCCAATACCTAAAATATTACCTTTAATAATATTTAAGCGTTCGTTTTTTTTTAAAAAATTTCCAAACCACTGTGTATCAAGTATTGTTATATCATGACCATCTTCTAATAAAGAAATAGTTAACAAGCTACCAACATAACCACAGCCACCTGTAATAAATATTTTCATTTTTTATGTTTATAACTTAAATTTAATTTATTAATAATGTTCAAATTGTTATTTATCCAATCAATTGTAGCCTTAATTCCATTTTCTAAGCTAGTTTGATCTTTCCAATTATATTTTTTTTCGATTTTTGAAGAATTTAAAAAATAACTTAAATCTTTACCATCTCTTTCTTTAACATTTCGTATAAGTGATTTTTTTTTATTAAGAATTTTTAAAATAGTATTAACTAACATTTTTATTGAAATAAATTTTTTTGTGGAAATATGAAATGTTTGTCCAATATTTTTTTTATCAACTAAAATTTTAAATAAAATTTTTGAAACATCATCCATAAATATAAATGATCTAACAGATTTTCCAGAGCCATGTAGATTTATCCTTTTGTTATTTATTGCATTAATTATAGTTATGGGAACAATTCGGAACAATTGTTGATGTGGTCCAAAAATATTTGCAGTTCTAGTAAATACAACAGGAAATTTAAAATTTTTATAATATGCGTATAAATTAAAATCCTGTGCCAATCTTGAAATAGCATAAGGTGTGCTTGGATTAAATTGATTATTTTCTTTAATTTTTTTACTTGTTGAACCATACACTTCTGGTGTACTAAAATTTACAAATTTTTTTAATTTCAGGTTCTTTAAGTTATTTATAAGCTTTGATAGAGACACTACATTGGTGTTGTACCAATCCCATGGAGTTAACCAACTTTCTGCAACCATTCCTTGAGATGCAAAATTTACTACAAATTCAACTTTTTTAGCTTTTATGATTTTGGTTAGTTTTAAAATATCATTATCTTTATTTAGATCTATTTTTTGAAATAAAAAATTTTTTTTATGATTTTTGTTGTTTTTGTATTTTAAAAGTAATTTATTTGCTTCTTTTGACCTTGAAACACCGATCACTTTTAGGTTTTTATTTAGCAAATAATCAATAAAATTTGATCCAGCAAAAGAGTTGCTGCCTATTATTAATATTGGATTATTCATCAATTCTTACTATCTAAAAATCAAAGTTTTTTAGAAACTTTATAATAATAAAAAACTTCATTAAATATTGTGCTGGAAATAAAATATAATAATTTATTAAAAATATATCTATAAAATTTTTTTCAGTGCATAAATCAAGCCAATTGAGCTATTAGTACTGGTCAGCTGCACGCATTACTGCGCTTCCACATC
>MDTB01173831.1_pt1 | contig 15490 bp, 14 predicted proteins | sample 811161 | NCBI WGS metagenome assembly MDTB01 (sample SAMN05326650, study PRJNA326480) | marine metagenome | isolation source: seawater | place: Mediterranean Sea | collected 2009 | reverse complement strand
GCTCGGCGGAGTTCAAGGTGTCGCGGCACTGGCGTTCGGTCTTTTTTCAGGACATCCGGCCGACATACTGGTGGGCCCGGGCAACCGCTTTGTCGCTGAAGCCAAGCGCATTCTGTACGGCCGGGTCGGTATCGACATGTTCGCCGGCCCCACTGAGATCGCCGTGATTGCCGACGAGACCGCCGACCCAGACATCGTGGCTTCCGACCTTGCTGGGCAGGCTGAACACGGACCAGACTCTCCCGCATGGCTGATCAGCACCTCCGAGCGTCTTGCTCAGGATGTCATTGAAAGAGTCCCCAGCTGTATTGCACGACTCGGAGAACCCAACCGCAGTGCGGCCGAAAACGCCTGGCGGGATTACGGGGAGGTTGTCGTTGCAAAATCGCGCGAAGAAGCGGTTCAACAGAGTGACCACTACGCTCCGGAGCATCTGGAAGTCCACACCGCTGATCTTGACTGGTGGCTCTCCAACCTCACTAACTACGGATCGCTCTTCCTGGGTGAAGAAACCACTGTTACCTACGGAGACAAGGCATCCGGGCCGAACCATATCCTCCCTACCAAGGGTGCTGCGCGTTACAGCGGGGGCTTGAGCGTTGGCAAGTTCATCAAGACGGTGACCTGGCAGCGGATGAACCGGGAAGCCAACCGAGATGTGGGTGCAGTGAGCGCCAGAATCTCCCGGGCAGAAGGCATGGAGGGTCACGCCCTGTCTGGGGATGATCGCCTGCACAAGTATTTCCCTGATGAGCAATTTGAACTGCAGGCACCGTGACCCCATCCGTATCGTCACTCTTTGATCTCAACGACCGAACTGCTGTCGTCACCGGAAGCAGTTCGGGCATCGGCGAAGCGATCGCTGGCTTTCTTGCTGATGCAGGCGCACGGGTGGTTCTGGTTGCCCGGCGCCAGGATCGTCTGGATGCGCTGGTTGACTCAATCAAACGGGATGGCAAAGAGGCAGTAGCCATAGCCGCTGACCTTAGTGATGTCGAAAACGTCTCTAAAATCGCGGAGCGTTGCCAGAAAGACTTTGGGAAGGTGCATATTCTGGTCAATGCTGCCGGCATCAATCCGAGACAGCCGGCTGACGACGTTACACCGCAAAGCTGGAACCAGACCATCCAACTGAATCTGTCGACACCTTTCTTTTTCGCCCAGGCCCTGGTACCTGGAATGAAAGCAGCTGGCTACGGCCGCATCATCAACATCGCCTCGCTACAGTCCGTGCGGGCCTTTCCAGATGGCATTGCCTACGGAGCCAGCAAAGGCGGCGTCTGCCAGTTAACGCGGGCGATGGCCGAGGCGTGGTCATCTGACGGCATTACCTGCAATGCGATCGCGCCCGGGTTCTTTCCTACTGAGTTGACTGCACCAGTTTTCGACGACAACGAACGTCGCAGGTGGGCTGCGGATCAGACCGCAATAGGCCGCAATGGCGAACTTAAAGATCTTGCCGGCATCAGCGTCTTTTTGGCATCACCGGCATCAGACTACATTACCGGCCAGACGATTTTCGTCGACGGCGGTTTCACAGCAAGGTAACTGTTATGCAGGCCCTGGTATACGTCGCCAACGAGCAAATGGCATTTCGCGAAGAAGCGGATGCCGAGGTCCTCGGCTCCGGAGAAGCACTGATTGAAATCGAAGCCGTTGGGATTTGTGGCTCAGATATGCACGCCTACCTTGGCCACGATCCCCGACGCGTGCCGCCGCTTATTCTGGGACACGAAGCGGCAGGAAAAGTACTCGATGGCGAGCTCAGCGGGAAAAGAGTCGTAATTAACCCGCTGATTACGTGCGGCCATTGCAATGACTGTCTTGATGGGCGGCAGAATCTCTGCGCGGAGCGTGACCTGATCGGCATGTACCGACCCGGCGCTTTCGCCGAGCGGGTCGCCATTCCCGAGCGGAACTTAATCGAAATCCCCGACGGCATGGATGCTTCCCTTGCCGCCCTGACCGAACCCGCGGCAACGGCCACTCATGCAGTAAACCTCGCCGAACGGTCCCTTGCACGACCCATTAGCGAGACCAAGGCCCTCGTCATTGGCGGCGGATCGGTGGGTCTTTTTGCTGCCCTGACACTCGCTCATCGCGGTGTTAAGGATCTGACGCTCGCCGACACGAATGCGCTTCGCAGACAGAGCGCCGAAAAAACTGGCGTCGCCAACGTAATCAACCCTATTGACGGCCCTGTGGTAGATGCGACTTTTGACTTAGTGGTAGATGCTGTTGGGGGTAAAGCGACGCGTCAGGCTTCGGTCGCTGCTGTCATGCCAGGTGGTGTGATCATGCACATTGGATTGATGGACAACGATGGCGGTGTGGATGTACGGCGGCTGACTCTGCAGGAGATTACGTTTATCGGCACCTATACCTATACCCCGCTTGATCTTCGGGTTACGCTGGCGCAGCTTCATGAAGGCGCCCTTGGCTCGCTAGACTGGATTGACGAGCGGCCACTCGCCGAGGGCGGCGCAGCATTTGAGGAACTGCACGCCGGACGCTGCGGCGCACCCAAAGTGATTCTGCGACCTTGATCAGAGGGCGCTAGTCAGTCTCGAACTGATAGTAAGACTCGTTGAGATACGCGACGATATCGTCTATCTCGTGCTCGTTAAGCCCGACTTTGGTCTGCTCATTGCAAAAAGCGACCTGCCCCATCAGGCCCTCGATACTGTTGACCCGGCGCTGGCTTCTAAGATAGATGTCGCTGCCGTCTCCACCAAACATGCTGACATGGCAGCCTAGGCAAAACTGATCATGCAGCGGCCCGCCGTCTTCGGCCTCACCTGCAAGCAGAGCCAAGACGGGAAGCGATACGACGAGCAAGACGAGAGTGGCAAATCGTTGATAAGCTCTTTTCATTGGGTATGTCCTGGTTAACACGGCAACCCCATCATTATCGTCTATCGGTGAGCACCGGGTGGGTGCCAGCCTAACCGAGCGATATCAAGACTGACTGATCCAGGCCCTGCTCGACGAGATTGTCGCCTTTGCCGCCCCGGTCGACGACTAAAAAATCCTGCTGAATCAGTACCAACAGCGGATGGTGCCAGGTTCCCGGTTGGAAGTTCACCCCCTGATTGCCGTTCGCGCTGAAGACAGTGATATCGCCGGCGCTGACCTGGTCTGATGTCTGGGCAACCGCAACCAGATAGGCGTGCTGCTGAAGCGGCATGAAGAGTTGTGAGCCGAGGGGGTGTTTTTCCATCATGGAAAGAGTCAACGGCTCAGGGTACGGCGAGGCTCGAAAGATATTGACCAGCGGATAACCCTCTCCTAAAGCCACGTCAACACGAGCAAGATCGTGAAAGCGCTGGGATGTCCCCTGGTTGATATTGATAACCGTGTCGGATCGCGCCTCGATCACATCCCCAAACGCCGCAAAAGCTTCTGCGGTCAAGGGCTGTGGTGTTAATGAAAGAGCTTGCATCTTAGCGCTGAGGTTTTCCAAACACTCTAAAGCGGCTCACTCCGCCATCGGGGAAGATATTGAGCCGCAGACAGTTGACCGCCCCGACATCATTGAGTGCATCCGCTTCAAAAAAATGCTGGGCATCCATTTCGAGTTTGGATGGGGACAAAAGTTCCGGCCAGTCACCCGCTTGCCCGCTCAAGGCAGCATCATCCAGACCTTCAACCAGGGCTGCCTGAACCGAACAGCGGTCCGGATAGTTCCCTTTAAAGTGGGCTGTATCGACCTCGATCTTTTCGATCACACCAGGCGCACCCAGGCGCACCAGTATCCAATCATTCCCGACCTCGCGGCGGCGACGGGTTTCCCAACCATCGCCCATGTTCACCCCTCGCCCGTCGGTCAGGATCACCCAGGGGTTGCCGTAGTGCGCATCATTAAAGCCGGCAATCCGCCCACCGTTAATGATCGCCGAAAGTTCCGCCGGAGTGTTCTCATCCATCCGGCTCCAATCCGGCAGCGGCTCGCCATAAACCCGCAGGCGCGCAACCCCTCCGTCTGGAAAGATATTCAGGCGAAGGTGCCTGGCCGGGGGGTCATCTGAGATCTCAAGATAATGGTGGCTATCCGGCCCAAGATCAGTGGGTCCAAGGATCTCGCGCCATTGAAGGTCTTCCGGACGAGTCTCCACCGGCGCGTCCGCGGCTTCGAGCGAGGCACCTGGCGGATAGTTGCCCGTGAAATGCCGGGTATCGATATCCAACCCGCGGATCACTCCCCGCGTGCCCAGTCTCACAATGACGTGGTCATGACCCCCACCACGGCGGCGGCGACTCTCCCAACCATCCATCCACTTGCCATGATCGTCAAACTTGTCAGGGATAAATACCGGGTCGTTATCCTGCAGCATGCGCTCCATGGGAGCAAAGAAATCATCACTGCAGGAAAGCGTTTCTGCCCCGAGGCGGGATGCCGCAAGATTTACCAGGTGGCGGGCAAATGCCGGAACGTCATTGTTGTCGGTCATAACCGGTCAGGCCCTTATTTGGGCAAACACATCGTCAATGCGAAGGCGGGCGATCCGGTGCACCTGGCTCAGCGCCTCATTGAACTCAGTATCCTGATCATGTTCCACACGCTGGCGGAACCGGTCAAGAATCCCTGCCCGGTCAAGACCCCGGACCGCCACAATAAACGGGAAACCAAATTTCTCTGAATAGCGGGTGTTGAGCTCTGTGAATGCACTAAACTCCTCTGGCGTGCACTGATCAAGGCCCGCGCCGGCCTGCTCGGCGGACGAGGCAGCCGTAAGACCGCCCGATACCGCAAGCCGCCCGGCAAGATCGGGGTGTGCCCGCAGCAGCAGCCGCTGAGGCTCCTGGCCTGCCTGATCCACCACCTCCCTCATGGCTGACGACAAACCCGATGGGGTATCCGTCAGCGGACCCAGACCCGTATCAAATACCTGTTCGGCAATCCAGGGGGAGTGCTCATAAACCCCGCCGAAGTGCTCCAAAAAGGCAGCGCGATCCATCTCACTCACACGCCCGGTCACGATGCGGTTGCCGGGTGTGCGGCTCGCCAGTGGCGGGCGATATCAATCCGCCGGCCGTACCAGACATCGTCGAACCGTCGTGTGTGCTCAATGAAGCGCGCCAAGGCCGCCAATCGCCCAGGCCGCCCCACCAATCGGCAATGCAGCCCTACCGACATCATCCTGGGGGTGTGTTCGCTCTCTGCATAAAGCACGTCAAACGCATCTCGAAGATAACTGTAGAACTGATCGCCGCTGTTGAAGCCCTGCGGCGTGGCAAAGCGCATGTCGTTGTTGTCCAGCGTATAGGGCACCACCAGATGAGACTTGCCGTTAACTTGAGTCCAGAAAGGCAAATCATCGTTGTAGTCATCAGCGTCGTAAAGAAATCCGCCCTCTTCCACAACCAGCGCTCGGGTACGCTCACTGGTTCGGCCGGTATACCAGCCCAATGGCCGCTCGCCGGTCAGACTGCGAATAATCTCAATGGCCCGTTCCAGGTGCTCACGCTCGACATCTTCCGGAACATCGCGGTAATCAATCCAGCGGTAACCGTGAGAGCAGATTTCATGGCCTGCCGCCATTGCGGCCTCTGCCACGGCCGGGTTGCGTTCGAGCGCCATGGCCACGCCGAAAATCGTGAGGGGAATCTCATAACGCGCAAAAAGATCCAAAAGACGCCATACCCCGACCCGCGAACCATACTCATAGATCGACTCCATGCTGGGATGACGCTGCCCCGGCCACGGTGTGGCGCCGAGGATTTCTGACAGAAAAGCCTCCGACGCCGGGTCGCCATGCAGTACGCAGTTCTCGCCCCCTTCTTCATAGTTCACAACAAACTGCACGGCGATACGGACGCCTGCCGGCCACTGCGCGGGAGGCGGTCTCTGACCGTAACCAACGAGATCTCTTGGATAGGCTTTGTCGTTGCTCATGTAGAAAAAGTTCTAAGTGATCTTTCAGAATTTGTGCGACTTGAATATTAGCCGAGACTTTAATGAAGATTTCCCGGTATTATCAAATTATCTTTGAAAGTGTTTTGGTGGGTGTCCTGGCTGACGCTGGCAGAGGGCTATGTGAGACTGGCGCGAAGCAGTCGATAAACCCGCAGATTAGGACTGCCAAAAACAAACGGCACCTTGTTCGGTAGGGCTTCGCAAGGAGGGGATTATGGGACAACTGACCACACATGTACTGGACACTTCGGCCGGTCGCCCGGGCAGCGGGATTGCCTGGACACTCTATCGGCTGGAGGATGACCACAGTCTTCTGTGCAAGGGCATCACCAACGATGATGGGCGCAATGACGGTCCGATTCTTTCCGGTGAAGCCTTTATGGTCGGCACCTACGAACTGCGCTTTGAAGTCGGTGATTACTTTCGCCGAAATGACGCAACCCTCGGCACACCCGCCTTTTTGGATACGGTGGTCCTGCGCTTTGGCATCCAGGATCCAGGCGAGCACTATCATGTGCCGCTGCTGGTCTCGCCCTATGGCTACAGCACGTATCGGGGCAGCTGACCCCAGCTTTGCCAGACCATGGCTAACGCAAGATCTGAATTCCGCTGCCTGCTTGGCCCCAAGACGATCCACCGATCTTCTTTTGATGTGCATCAGACGCTGCTGGACTTTATCCGGCTCGAAGCCCGACTCACCGGAACCAAAGAGGGTTGCGCTGAGGGAGACTGCGGCGCGTGCACGGTGCTGGTCGGCAAACTTCACGATGGGGTATTGCAATACGAGCCTGTGAATGCCTGCATCGTTCCGCTGGCCTCGGTCGACAATACACAGATCCTCACGGTCGAACACCTCGCAGACCCTGAGCCTCATCCCGTGCAGCAGGCGATGGCGCACGAACACGGTTCACAGTGTGGTTTCTGTACCCCCGGGATCGTGATGAGCCTTGCGGGCCTGCACGATGCCTGCGCCAAGGGACAAGCCGCCGCCGACACGGACACCATCAACGACGTCCTTGCAGGAAACCTCTGTCGCTGCACGGGCTATGGGCCCATCATCTCAGCTGCCAGGAGCGCCTGCAAGAAGCCCACTCCGCAGGCCTTTTTATCCCTGCAGGCCCAGGCCGAAAGCACACTGCTTCAATGGCAGGATGATGGCACTTATCTTGATCTGCACGGATCGAATGGCCGATTCGTTGTACCCAAAACGCTTGAAGACCTGTGGCGGGCCCGAAGCGAGGTACCGACTGCACAACTCATCGCGGGATCAACGGACGTCGGTCTTTGGGTAAACAAAAGCCACGCCCGTTTTGAAGGTGTCATTGATCTTGGCAAGATCGGGGCGCTTCGGTCTATCGAAAAAGATGACGAGACCCTGAGGCTTGGCGCAGGGGTCACCGTTGCTGAAAGTATCGCTCCGCTCTCAGAACTCGCGCCTGATCTGGGCCCGCTGCTGCATCGCTTTGGTTCCCGACAGGTCCGCGCGCAGGCGACAGTCGGCGGCAATATTGCCAACGGCTCACCGATTGGCGATCTCGCTCCGGCCCTGATTGCGCTTGACGCTTCTGTCGATCTTGCGCGCCCAGATGGTACCCGTACCATCGCACTCGAGTCGTTTTTTATCAATTACGGCAAACAGGATATTTCGCCCGATGAAATTGTCGCGGGCGTGAACGTGCCGTTAAAAAGACATGCCCACTTTCACTGCTGGAAAATCTCCAAACGTTTCGATCAGGATATCAGCGCCGTCTGCGGCGCCTTTGGGTTTGCGATTGAAAACGACACCATCACTTCAGTCCGTATTGCCTTTGGCGGTATGGCCGCAACCCCGCGGCGGGCCAGACGGTGTGAACAGGCATTGGTGGGGCAGGCCGTTCATGATGCGCTGTTGCCCTCTGCAGGTGAGGCGCTGGCGCAGGACTTCGCTCCCATCTCCGACATGCGGGCCAGTGCCTCCTACCGCAGATTGGCAGCGCACGGACTATTGGAGCGCTGCCTTCGAAGCCTTGGCGGCCAAGCCCTCCCCCAACTCTTTCCCACCGCTCAAAAGCTGCAGGCCGTCACCCATGAGTAACGCAGCCAATACTTCACCCGGAGCAGCACTTGCCCATGACAGCGCGCTCAAGCACACCACGGGCGAAGCGGTTTACATTGATGACATTCCCCTTCCTGCCGACACGCTGCATCTTGCCGTCGGCGGCGCCGATACAGCGGTAGGCACGATCACCGCAGTTGCGCTTGACGCGGTCCGCGCTGCACCCGGCGTCATCGATGTATTCTGCGCCGCGGACATCCCGGGCGAGAATGATGTCAGCCCCTCAGGTCGAGGGGACGAGCCACTGCTTGCGTCCGGCGAGATCCGCTTTGACGGTGAGCCGGTCTTTGCCGTCGTCGCCGCCAGTCACCGCGCAGCGCGCGCCGCTGCCGCACTCGGTCAGGTGACGGTACGCCCGGCCGAGCCTGTGCTAACGGTCGATGATGCGCTTTCGCAAAATCGCTTTATCAGTGACGAACAGGTCATGGCCCGGGGCGATTGGCGTGAAGCCATGCAGGCCGCACCGCACACCACCACCGGCACTCTGTACTGCGGCGGGCAGGATCACTTTTATCTTGAGGGGCAGATCTCACTCGCGGTGCCTCAGGAAGACGGCGATATGCTCGTTTACTGTTCTACCCAGCATCCAAGCGAAATCCAGCAGCACCTGGCGAAAGTTCTCAACCAACCCGCCCACGCAATCACAGTAGAAGTTCGGCGCATGGGTGGAGGCTTTGGCGGCAAGGAGAGCCAGGCCTGCCAATGGGCGGCGCTTGCTGCGGTCGCCGCATCGCGTAACCGCAAGGCCGTTAAATGCCGGCTCGACCGCGACGATGACATGCGCCTGACCGGCAAACGGCACGACTTCAGAATCGACTGGCAAGTGGGTCACGATGACCAGGGACAGATCCTTTCGGTCGACTGCAACCTCGCCTCTCGCTGCGGCTGTGCGCTAGACCTGTCTGACCCCGTCAATGACCGTGCCATGTTTCACGTTGACAACGCTTACTATTTTCCCGCCGTGAATATCCGGTCCCAACGGACCTTCACCAACACGGTTTCCAACACCGCGTTTCGGGGTTTTGGCGGCCCCCAGGGCATGCTGGCGGGTGAACGCATTATCGAGGGAATTGCCCGCGCCATAGGTCTTGATCCACTGACGGTACGCAAACGCAACTTTTACGGTGGCGCTGACCGCAACATCACGCCCTACTTCATGCAGATAGACGACTTCGTGCTGGATGAGATTGTCGAAGAACTGGAGCAGAGTAGTCATTACTGGGCACGGCGCGGCGCGATTCGCGAGGCGAATGCAGCAGATCCGCTGATGGTGAGAGGTCTTGCGCTCACTCCGGTCAAGTTCGGTATTTCCTTCACGGCCACGTGGTTCAACCAGGCAGGCGCACTTCTACACATCTATCGAGACGGTAGCGTCCATCTCAACCATGGCGGTACCGAGATGGGACAGGGGCTTTTCGTCAAGATCGCACAGGTCGTGAGTCATGCCCTTGCGCTGCCGGTCGACAGCATCAAGGTCTCGGCAACCCGGACTGACAAGGTGCCCAACACCTCGGCAACCGCAGCATCGTCAGGTGCCGACCTCAACGCCATGGCCGCACTGAATGCCGCCAACACCCTTAAGCGACGGCTGATCTCGTTTGCGGCCCACCATTTCGATGTGGATGCACAAAGTGTCCAATTTGCAAACGGCACTGTGATTGCCGGCAATCAGCAAATGCCTTTTGCCGAAGTGGTGGAGCTTGCCTATCTCGCCCGCGTCCAGCTTTCTGCCACGGGCTTTTACCGGACACCCAAAATCCACTACAACCGCAAAAAAGCCAGGGGCCGGCCTTTCTACTACTTTGCCTATGGTGCTGCGGTCAGCGAAGTCATCGTTGACACACTGACGGGAGAAAGCCGTGTCACCGCCGTGGACATCCTGCACGATGCCGGAAAGTCATTGAACCCAGCCGTTGACCTGGGCCAGGTAGAGGGCGCCTTCATCCAGGGCATGGGCTGGCTCACCAACGAGGAATTGTGGTGGGATGAGCGCGGCAAAATCAAAACCTACGCGCCTTCAACCTACAAAATACCGACCTGCTCAGACAGGCCGGCAAAAATGAATATCGCACTTTGGTCAGGAGGGGAAAACCGTGAGCCGACTGTTCACCGGTCCAAGGCTGTAGGGGAGCCTCCCCTGATGCTCGCGATTTCGGTCCACCAGGCGCTTTCGGATGCCGTCTCCAGTATCAGCGGTTACCGATTTGTACCCGAGCTGAATGCACCCGCGACCCCGGAAGCGCTGCTGCACGCAATGGTTTACGAACGACAACGCGCGGCAGCATCCATCTCATGATCAGCGCTCTGCCAGGTCCTGCGGACTGGATCGATGCAGCACTCGACTGCGTCCATCGCCGCCAGCGCGGTGTGCTTGCGATGGTGGCCTACGAGCGCGGCTCAACCCCGAGGGATACCGGTAGCTGGATGCTGCTCACAAAAGATTCGGTCCTTGGCACCATCGGCGGCGGCGAACTGGAACGCACGCTTATCGAGGCAGCAAGGGCCATGCTCGAAGGCGCAGGCAGTTGGTCCCGCGCGCCGGTGCAGTGCGCGCTTGGCCCCGACATGCGCCAATGCTGCGGCGGTGTCGTGCAGGTTCTGCTCGAGCCGATTGACGTTGGCGCGGCGCAATGGCTTGCAAAGGCCCAGCAACAACTCGCCTTGACCGGCCATGTTCAGATCGCTTTTGACAGCGCCGCCTGTGAGATATCGCCCGTGGTGATTACTGATGACACGCTGGTCGATGCTTTTTCGCCCGGAATCATCACGCTGTCTTTCCAGGAAAATCGTCCGCGGCTCGCGCTCTTTGGCGCAGGCCACGTCGGTCGGGCCTTGTGCACCATCGCCTCACAGTTGCCCATTCGGGTAACCGTTTTTGATGCGCGGCTGGATCAGTGTGTGCACGTGCCTGAGGCTGCCAATCTCCTCGTTGATGAGCGCTTCGATCCTGTCGGTGGCGCGCAGCAGCTTCGAAGTTATGAGGCCGCACTGGTGATGACCCACAGTCACGCGCTGGATTACGACCTTTGTCGTATCCTGCTGAGACGGCCGGATCTTGTGTACACCGGCCTCATCGGCAGCGAGAGTAAGTCGCGGCGCTTTCGCAAGGCCTTAAGAAAAGACGGGCTACACGATCTGGAACTTACGCGGCTGACCAGCCCGATCGGTAAGCAGGGTACTGAAGGCAAGGAACCCGGCGTCATCGCCATGAGCGTTTTAAGTGAGATCCTGACGGTCTGCCAAAGGGCGCAAGACCGGCGGCGTTCCTTTACCGCCAGCACGATACCCCTGAACCAGGTACACCATGGATAACCCGCAAGATACCCACGAAGACTATCTGAACCTTGCCGTTGCTATTGCCCGAGAGCACATGGAGGCCGGTGCCGGCGGACCCTTTGGGGCAGTGGTTGTGCGCGATAACACGGTAATCGGTCAGGGGTGGAACCGGGTCACCTCTGATCATGACCCGACCGCTCATGCCGAGGTCAGCGCGATCCGCGATGCCTGCCGAAACGTTGGGAATTTTTCCCTGGAGGGTGCCGCGATCTACACCAGTTGCGAGCCCTGTCCGATGTGCCTGGGTGCAATCTGGTGGGCGCGTATTGAAACCATTTTCTTTGCCAGTGACCGCGACGATGCAGCGCGTATCGGCTTTGACGATGCGGCTTTGTATCGTGAGGTTTCCCTGGAGCTGCCCGACAGGCAGCTACCGCTGGTCAGGCATCCTCTCGCGGCCGCCGATCAGTTAATGGAAGATTGGCTTAAAAAAGAGGATAAGATTCCCTACTAAGGACGGGGCTCGCTCTCCGTGCGTATCTTTGCAGCACAGGTCATCAGGCATGAACAACAAACCGCTTTTGCAGCTCAAGGGAATCGGCAAGGCATTCCCCGGCTGTATTGCGAACGACGATATTGATCTGGAAGTTGCTCCGGGGGAGATTCATGCGCTCCTCGGGGAGAACGGCGCGGGCAAAAGCACGCTAGTAAAAATCATTTACGGCGTGTTGCGTCCCGATCAAGGGACTCTGTGCTGGCGCGGCGACGAGATGACCATCGACAACCCGGCCAGTGCCCGATCACTCGGGATCGGCATGGTCTTTCAGCATTTCTCCCTCTTTGAATCGATGACCACACTGGAAAACGTAGCTCTGGCATTGCCGCCGCAGAACCTTGATGAACTGCGGGGCCGTCTCGAAACCACGGCGCAGGACTATGGGCTGACCCTGCATCCTGATCGACATGTCTACGACCTGTCGATGGGAGAACGCCAGCGCATTGAGATCGTCCGCTGTCTGCTACAGAACCCGAGCCTGCTGATCCTGGATGAGCCCACTTCGGTCCTGACACCCCAGGAGACCGAGGTTCTTTTTGAAACGCTGCGCCAGCTTACAAGCGAGGGCCGATCCATCCTCTACATCAGCCACAAACTGGAAGAGGTGCGATCGTTGTGCGACCGGGCCACGATCCTCCGTGGCGGCAAACGGGTTGATGACTGCAATCCAGCAGAAGAAACGACCCAGTCGCTGGCCGAGAAAATGATCGGGCGACGGGTGGAATCAGCCAAAGGCCATAGCGCCGCTGCCACGTCGGAGGTGCGCCTTAAGGTCACCGACCTTTCAGTTCGCTCCGATGAGCCACATGGCACCGATATCAGTGACGTCAGTTTTTCGGTACACGCTGGGGAAATCCTCGGTATCGCCGGCATTGCCGGGAACGGCCAGACCGAACTCATGAACACGCTCTCAGGAGAAACCGGAGCGCCGCAGGCAGGCCAAATCGAGCTTCTTGAGACAGATGCCAGCCGGTTGGGGCCCATGGCCCGGCGCCAACTCGGTGCTGTTTTTGTCCCCGAAGAACGGATGGGCCAGGCAGCCGTTTCGGATCTCACCCTGGTACAGAACAGTTTTCTCACCTCGGCTTTTCGCATGGGCTTTGTCAGCCGGGGAATCATCGACTGGCCGGGTGTTGGTCAGTACACCAAGGAGATTCTTGAGAAATTTGATGTCAAAGCGACCGGCACCGATGCACTGGCCAGCAGTCTTTCCGGGGGCAACTTGCAGAAGTTCATTGTGGGCCGAGAGATTCTGCAGGGCCCGCAGCTGCTGGTCGTTTCGCAACCCACCTGGGGTGTGGATGCTGGTGCTGCGGCAGCCATTCACGAGAAGATCCAGCAGATGATCAGCGCCGGCGCAGGCGCCCTGGTGATCTCCCAGGACCTTGACGAAATCTTTGCCCTGAGTGACCGCATAGCAGTCATCTCGCAAGGCAGGCTGTCTGCCCCCCGACCCACTGGCGAGGTCACTACCGAAGCGGTGGGCCTGCTCATGGGAGCAAGCCGTCCCAGCTCGGATACGGATCCCCATGTTCACGCTTGAAGTCCGGGCAACGCAGTCTGCCTATGCCTCCTGGCTATCGCCGCTGCTGGCGCTTGTGCTCACGGCAATCACTGGCGCGTTGATTTTTCTTGTCATGGGCAAGTCACCGGGCATCGCCCTTTATATCTACTTTATTGAACCGCTCACTTCCTGGTCAGGGTTGAGTGAGGTTGCGGTCAAAGCGGGTCCTTTGATCCTGATCGGTATGGGTCTCTCGCTGGGTTTTCGGGCAGGCGTCTGGAACATTGGCGCAGAAGGCCAGTTCATTGCCGGCGCACTGTTGGGAAGTGCGCCGGCAGTTTATTTCTTTGATAGCACCAACCCACTCATCCTGCCCTGCATGATGCTGCTTGGCATCCTCGGCGGTATGGCCTGGGCTGCAATGCCCGCCCTTTTGAAAACACGCTTTAACGCCAATGAAATTCTGGTCTCTTTGATGCTGGTCTATGTCGCCGAACTGCTGCTGGTCCATCTGGTTCAGGGGCCATGGCGCAATCCGCAGGGCTGGGGCTTTCCCGGTACCCGCATGTTCCCGGATGTCGCCCTGCTGCCGATGTTTTTCCCGGGCTACCGGGTACACCTTGGCACCCTGATTGCGGTCCTGATTCCGTTTGGCGTTTGGTTTGTAATGATGCGGACCCGATTCGGATTTCAGATCAGGGTTTTCGGCTCGGCACCACTTGCCGCGCGTCATGCCGGCATCGGCAGCAGCCAGATGGTCTGGACGACGCTGATGGTCGGCGGAGGCTTTGCGGGTCTTGCTGGCGTGATGGAGGCGGCATCGACCATTGGGCAGTTGATGCCAAAAATTTCGCCAGGCTATGGCTTTACTGCGATCATCGTAGCCTTTCTCGGCCGGCTGCATCCCGTCGGGGTACTGCTGGCCGGTACCGTAATCGCTGTCACGTATATCGGCGGTGAGAGCGCTCAGATCTCGGCGGGTCTACCCAAGGCGGTCACGGGACTTTTTCAGGGCATTATTCTTTTTTACCTGCTGGCGTTTGACCTTCTGACGCGTTATCGACTGACCCGGGTCAGGACCGGAGGCAACACCGCATGACGGAACTCATTATCGCTTCGATTATGACCATGATGACAGCGGCCACACCGCTTGTCTTCGCGGCAACCGGCGAATTAGTGGCCGAAAAGTCCGGCGTCCTCAACCTTGGGGTCGAGGGCATGATGCTGATCGGCGCCGTCTTTGGCTTTGCCGCAGTCACCCTGACAGGGGAGCCACTGCTCGGTCTTGCCGTCGGCGTGCTGACAGGGCTTTTGGCATCCATGATCTTTGCGGTACTGACACTTTCGCTGCTTTCCAACCAGGTGGCCACGGGTCTCGCACTCACGATTTTCGGCACCGGGCTTTCGGCGCTGGTCGGGTTGGATTATGTTGGCAAAACGATTGAACAGATACGGGCGATCTATATCCCCGTGCTGACGGATCTGCCGATCGTGGGACGTCTGCTGTTTGGTCACGGCCCTTTGGTCTATGTCGGGATTCTGATACTCGGCCTCACCCACTGGTTTCTGAAACACACCCGCTGGGGCATGATCCTGCGCGCCGTGGGTGACTCGGACCAGTCGGCCCATGCGATCGGCTATCCCGTGATTGCAATCCGCTACGCCGCCGTTGCCTTCGGTGGAGCAATGGCCGGACTTGGCGGCGCCTACCTGTCGCTGGTTTATACCCCGCTGTGGGCAGAGCATATGACTGCCGGTCGCGGCTGGATCGCGCTGGCGCTGGGGGTTTTTGCTAGTTGGCGTCCCACCCGCGTACTGTTGGGCGCGGTGCTTTTCGGCGGAATTACCATCCTCCAGCTCAATGCCCAGGCGGCCGGTCTCGGGATTCCGGCCTCCTTTATGTCAATGCTCCCTTACATTGCGACCATAGTTGTATTAGTCTTGATCTCACGCGATGCGACGCGGATCCGGCTGAATGCCCCGGCGTGCCTGGGCAGGCCATTCAGAGCCGAGCGCTGACCGATAATGAAGAAATTTTTGTGATTTCTGATCACCCATTTAGAGGAACGTGAACGTGAAAAAACTGATGAAACTGACTGCCATCGCGCTCGCGAGCGCCTTGGCGCTGACCGCCGGGACCGC
>MDTB01142332.1_pt1 | contig 15490 bp, 14 predicted proteins | sample 811161 | NCBI WGS metagenome assembly MDTB01 (sample SAMN05326650, study PRJNA326480) | marine metagenome | isolation source: seawater | place: Mediterranean Sea | collected 2009 | reverse complement strand
TGAACTCGTTGGAAATCTCTTTTACATTTACATTCGTGTCTTGAATAAGAGAGACCAGGCTTGTATCAATCAAAACACTGTCCTTACTAGCTTTTTCAATAACAGGAATGGCCTTGGGAGCTTTATCAGAAGCATGGTTATTGGAAGTTGCTTCAGTGCTTTCTGCATCTTTGCGCTCAAGCATTTCACAAGCATTTAAACAAAACATCAAGCTGAAAAAAAAACCAGCTATTTTTACATAAGCTATCATTGATTTAGGCTTAAAAGTTCGACGTCTATTAATAAAATAGATTGAGGAGGGATTTGTTCTGAATCCCCAAGGAGCCCATGTGCTAAGTAACTTGGAACAATAATCCTGGCTTTCTCATTTGCCTTCATAAGCTGTAACACCTCGTGAAGTCCGGATTCTTCATTACTCAAACCCAAAACAAACTGGTCAGGGATTGAATCGGTTTTGTAGCACACTCTACCATCTAAGAGTTCAATTCCCAAGTCAACAGAAACTAGGTCTCCAATGCGTGCCATATCCCCTACTCCTATTCGGTTTTTAGCACGCTGGTAACGAAGACCAGAACCGGTACTGATCATTTTCAGATCCTTATGGTGTGCTAAATAAATTTCAATGGCCAACTCCTCTCGCTCATGTAGTTCTTTATTAAAATCTACTGAATGATCCATCGACCAATCTTTGGACTCGGTTTGAATATTCTCTTCTTCTTGAACGCAAGAGGATAAAGCCCAAAATGATACTAAAAGTACGATACACTTCATAGGAGCTCTTTTGAGTATAGCATCAGTTTTTCTATTGTTTCTGTTAAGCCATAATGACTGAAACCACCAGCGGCATATTTATGCCCTCCTCCATCAAAATATTTTCCTGCAAACTCATTTACAAAATAATTTCCCTTTGATCGAAAAGACATTTTAACATTGCCATCCTCATTTTCCTTCATAAAAATAGAAACTGAAATACCCTGAATCGACAAAGGGATATTTACGAGTCCTTCCGTATCTCCCTTTTGGTAGTTATAACGTTTTAATTCCTCTTGCGAAAGCGATATGTAGGCTACAGGTGTTCCTTCGATTTGAATAAACTTATTTGAAATGGCGTATGAACGAAGCTGCACACGTTCTTTCGTGTTCTGATCAAATACCCTTTCATGAATTATATAGGCCTCCACTCCTTTTGACAATAGTTCCTTTAATATTTCATGTGTTTTAGCAGTAACGCTCGGAAACCTAAAGGAACCTGTATCCGTCATAATACCCAAATAAAGCGCCTCACAGGCCTCTTTTGTTAGGTATGTGTGTAGTTCACATTCCTGCAATACCTCAAAAAGAAGCTGTGCTGTCGAACATACCTCAGGCCGTGATATCGTAAGATCACAAAACTCAGTTGGATTGGGATGATGATCAATCATAATCTTAGGCACATTTAATTCAGATACCAATGACTTCATCTTATCTCCAACGCGATGAGGATGATTATAATCAAGACAAATCATAAGGTCGTAGTGGTCTTCAAGGAGATCAAAATCATCGAAAAAAGAATAAGCAACTCCATCCAAAAATGACATCAGGTTTTCTGCTGGCGCATCCGGAAGAAGAATATGGTTTTTCTTTCCATATGCACTAACAAATCTCGAAAAAGCAGCTGCACTTCCTATGGCATCTCCATCAGGTGACTTGTGTGTGGTAATCAATATACTCCTTGCATTATCAAGCAGTGACTTAAAGGCATCTATCATGCGATAAAATTACTCTTTCTTTTGCATTTGAGCATCCTCCTCTGGGTCGGGTGGAAAAAGTTTTGGAAGGTCTTCTTTACCTTGCAGTCGATCAATCATTTCCTCTAACTGAGAAATAGAGATGCTTTTTGCAATGATTTTCTTGTCTTTATCCAAAAGAAAAACCTTAGGCGTGCTAAATATATCGTAGGTATTTTGGTAATTCAAAGATTCTAAAGTGGTTGGTTTATTTGGTTCTCCAGGATAAAGCTCTACAAGCTTTTCAGGAGCATCTTTAGCCGTATTATAAAGCTTGTCGGTTACTGCAGCATTGATAAAGGTTAGATTATTATCTCGAATGAATTTTTTCCATTTGTCAAAATCTTCTCCAATCGCTTTCCCAACTGAAAATATCTCAACATTTCTGGCTTTAAATTTCTCCTTGTAAAGTGTTTCTAGTTTCGGAGTAGTCTTTTTACAATGTCCACATTCTGGGTCCCAAAAATATAAAATCGTATAATCTGATTTAAGGCTGTAAAAGTCAACCCAATTCACATCTGTAGTATCACGGAGCCTTAAATTGAATGGAACAGAACCAATGGTTAGTCTGAGCTTGTTTTTCAAGTTGTCGCACAATTCGTCAAACTTGTCTTCACCAACCCAAAACGCAGGTGAATTCCCTTCAATATTATCGGTACAATAGTATCTATTGAGCATTTGTAAATAAACTTTATCCATACCCATAATCTTACTTTTCCCAAAGGAAGAGGTTATCCAGCCAACACTATACTCAAACATTTTCGACTTAGGATTCAATTGGTCACAGAAACGAAAGGCGTATTGAGCAACAGTATCCCAATGCTGCACCATCATATTTTGCCCAAAAAAGTACTCAAGTTTATTATGAAAAATAGGGTTGTTTACCAAGGCATCATCATTTAAGTCGACATTGTCCCAATAATGATTTCTGTAAAACAGAAACCTGAAGTTGGAATCGATAATTACTCCTTTTTCATCTACAGGGGCTTCAGGGATTTCAACCTCCATTGACATTTTAACAATTTTAGCCACGAGCATTCCATCATTTTCAGAAACTATATTCTCTTGGTAGGCTTGCACACCGGCATTGATGGATTTGATTTCCTCTGTCAGCGCATCATATTTCGAATCTGTTTTTGATAAAGAAGCCCGCTCTTGACCCAACTTACCCATCTTTGATTTCTGACTCCCTATAAAACGTATATAGGGTATAAAAACATTGTTTTCTTTAGACTTTTTTACAATTAGATTGCCTGCATAATCAGGCCCCTCAGTCTCAAGTTCAATATCCTCATTATTGTATATAAATTCAAAATACCTTTGGCCGGGCATGAGCAGACCAAGAATTCCACTGGCCTGTTTGCTTCCATCAAACTCTACAACACCATTCTGCATTTCAGCTGTGTCGGCATAGAATTTTTTTGTACCAAAGTATTTTATGAGGTGAACTGTTGTATCCTTTTGATTTTTAACCTTAAATTTTAATTTTTGCCCATATGACAAAGAGCTAATCAGTAAAAATAGCAGTATAAAGCCTGATTTCATATTTATTTTTTGAAGTTAATTTAGGTCATTTGAGTAACCCTTACCTATTTTTTAAATCCTTTTAACAATTCTTTAACCATTAGCTGAAGAATTGCGCTTTGATTTTGCGTGCTGTATAAATATTTACAGTGAGTGCAAAAATAATAAAGACAGCTAAAAGAGATACTAAAGTCCATGTAGAAATAGATTCGTTTACTAAGATGCCAGAGCGAAGAAGTTTATGATCAATAGTGATGCTAAGAAGATAAAAGGATACAAAAGAAATAATGGATATTAACATAAAGACAAATACGAAATAACGCAAAAAGTTATTCTTCAAGGTTTGTATCGAATGACCTAATCTAAGCATCAGACGAATTTCAAATGTAAGGTTTGAAAGCATTAGCTGAAGGTATTGAATCATGATCACGATGGATAATGATAAAGTAAGTGCGGCAAGACTTAACATGAATATAAGAACAATAGATAAAGCGCTCTTTAATCTAGAAACAAAAAGCTGGTCTTCTCCGCTTTCATAACCCATGTCTTTGAGATAGGACTCCAACAAACCGAGCTTTTCATCTACTGACTTGACGATCATTTGGCTGTAAAATTGATTTTGAGTTTTAGCATATTTTATATTGGCCATTTTCATAAAAGATATAGGCACTAAAATCGAAGAGAACGTGTTTGTAAAACCTACAATTCTAGCAGGTATAATTGTTCTGCTAGATCCTTTACCGACAATTAAATTCATTTGAACATTCGATACCAAAGACTCAGAGAGTTGCGGTAATTTACTTGCTGACAAAAAAGTATTGAGCATAATTAAGAAATTACGCGGCATGATTACAGGTACAAAATCACTTGAATCATTCCAGCCGAAACTCATCGGCGAAATATTTACAAACTCCTTTTCAACAGATTGTAGAAATATACTTGAATTGAATGCAGGAATGACGGGGTCATCGATCTCCACAATGACTTCAAATTGATTGGACATTATAGGACTACAAGCCGAAATGAATTCTTGCTCTTGTAATGCCTCTATTTCATTTTTAGAAAAGTTTGGTGACCCAATACCGAGGTGTGAAGCTCGGCTGACTTGTTTTTGAACAATCAATGTGTGCTCATCAAGCAGTTCTGAATCCTCATTGTATAATATTGCCTTGTGATACAACTGAATACTGCTAAGCAACAATATTAGGCCAATCGAAAGTCCGAAACAGGCTGAAAACAGCTGAAATCGATTTTGATTGGTAAAGAAAAGCTTTTGCATACTACAAATGAATTGATTTCAAGTCGAGCTGATTTTCACCGTCCAAAGAAGTTAATAAAATACCGGCATTTTCTTCTGTCAAACGACTTTCTATTAAATCAACACATTTCGCTTTATGCATTGTGTCTATATGTGAAAAAGGTTCATCACATATCAATAAATCAAAAGGCTTGCACAATGCGCGTACGATGGCGACTCGTTGTTTCTGACCAAATGATAAGGTTTCAACTCGCGCTTCCCATTTATCTGCCATCCCGAGGTCACCGAGCATGTTTTTGGCTTTGGATAAGCCATGGCCATTCGCAAATTTCGGAACAAGCGCGATATTGTCTGCAACACTAATCTTTTCTATAAGTTGAAGATCTTGAAAAACTGAGGATATCTTTTCCCTTCTCAATTCGACCCACTCGTCAATATTTATATCTAATACAGCTCGATCATTTATAAAAACTTCCCCATTGTAATCTTTTCTATGGCCCAAAAGGTAGGACAAAAAGGATGTTTTACCTCTACCGCTCGAACCACGAAGTTGGTAGCGCATACCATCTTGAATTGTAAAATCATTGTTCCAAACATCACTTTTCAGTGACAAATCTTCAAATATATGAGGGCAAACATTTTTAAATTGAATCTTCATCATGCATAGGGCTATAAATGCGTGAGCAGTTGTTCTTTCAAAGATAAGCGGTCATATGGGTTTAAACAAATAAGATCTTTATATCGGCGCAACCATGTCTCTTGCCTTTTGGCGTAGTTCCTTGAATTCTTTTGAATCAGTGCAATCGTTTCTTGATAAGAAGCTTTCTGATTAAAATAAGGAATCCACTCCTTGTAACCAACCGTATTTTGAAGTAGTAGGTTCTTGTTAAGAGGTAACTTTTTAACCTCCTCAAATAGACCTAGTTCGAGCATTTCTTCAACGCGGAGATCAATCTTGGTGTAAAGGTCTTCGCGCTTCCATGCGATACTAAATCGTTTCAATGGGACCCCTATACCTTCTTTAGGAATCTCCCTGATTTCTTTAATCGTTTTTCCAGAAACTCTAATGATCTCTAAACTTCTAAGGATGCGCATTGGATTATTGGTATCAATGCGATTATGCGTGTCTAGGTCCTTTATTTTAAGCTCTTCAAGTAAGGGTTCAATACCGTACTGCTTCCATATATTATCTAGCTCTAATCGAACATTCGCATCACTAGGAGATGGATGTAGGCCATCAATGAGTGCATCAATGAACATACCAGAACCTCCCGTTACAATGATATGTTTGTGCCCTTCAGAAATGAGAGATTCAATCTTATTGCGTGCAGATTTCATAAATCCAGCACTTGTCAGTGTTAATTCATGAATAGAATGTGTATTCACAAAATAATGCGCTGCTTCTAATAGCTCTTCCTCTGACGGCTTTGCCGTACCTATAGATAGCTCTTTGTAAAACTGTCGAGAATCAGCAGAAATAATGGGTACGTTAAGTTCTTTGGCTAATGATAATGCAAGCGAAGACTTGCCAGAAGCTGTCGCACCTTGTATAATAATTAATCTATTCATTCTCTCGCCATAACATGTATCGCGAATATATAGATTTTACATAAGTTTTTGCGGGTCCTCTATATGCTCCGTATTTCACGGGCGGATTTCGATAATACATTGGATCGGAAAGTAAACGAATCATGAGCTCGACGTTTTCATCCCAAATAGCTGGGTTATACCCGAGCTTTTCTGCCAAGCGCACCGCATCTTCAACGTGACCCTTCCCGGCATTATAAGAAGCCAAGGTAAACTTCAGTCTTTGTTCGCGGGATTCAATGTTTCTCCATGAGTTATAAAGCATATCAATGTAACGCATACCCGCATCAATTTGAACCTCGGGAGGTGAATCAGGATAAACATCGAAGCTAGGCCCTGTATTGGGCATAAACTGCATCATTCCGTATGCTCCACCGAAACCACGGGCATTGGGATTATATCTAGACTCTTGGTAAGCAATAGAGGCTAGGAATCTCCAGTCCCAGTTCCGCTTTAATGCAGATGCTTTAAACATTTCATCATATTCAGATAGCTGAATTTCTTCATTCACAAGTGTGTCTTGCTGCCTAATAAAGAAATTAGTTTCTTCCATGTAATCAAAATACTTTTTGCGTAAAACCTTGTACGCGTCGCTGTACAAAAAGTCCTCTAAGAAATAATCCAGCTTATTTTTAAGCTTGACATCAGATTTCCGGAGTCCAAAGGCTATATTTTGTCGTACAGAGAGCAATGTTGATATATCAATATTAGTGACACAAGACTGCTCTATCCTGGCTGTATTCTCCATCGCAATGGTAAAGTCTATCTCCCCATTGGATACTTTTGCAATTAAATCCTCAGAAATTGGATAGTTCGGTAAAGTCTCCACCTCTATATTTCCGCCAATTTCATCCTCCAAATGTAAAATGCGTTTTAAAAAAGCGGATTTGTTTCGAATGTGTAGGACTTTATTCTTGAGCTCACTGATATCTCTAACAATACTGTCAGGATCATTTCTCTGCACCAATACTTGAAAAGAATGATTATAGGGCAATGAAAATGCATGAAGCTCTTTGTCACTCATTGTAATTGGTTTATTACAAGCGATAAGATCTCCCTCGAATGAATTTAACTTTTTAACAAAATCATCTGGATTAGAAATTATCTCAACCTCTAATTTTACGCCTATTGATCGTGCAAAGGTATCAAGTATATCGTATTCGAAACCAAGGTATTTATCTTTGTATTCGTAGAATGAAACAGCACCGTTCTCAGTAAGAATCTTTAACGTTCCTCGATCTTGAATAGCATCAATGTCGCGTAAAGGTGGTCTTTTCAGCTGTTCCCCTCCATCATTACTTGACTTGCAGGTCAACATAAATAGAGAGAGTAATAAGATCGGACCAATAGATATGCGCATAACTTCCCGAATTTGTGGGCCTACTCTTTACGTATAATAAGACCAAGGGTTTCAATGGCTTATAAATTTGATAATTTGCTTTTTTTTTTGTTTATTTATGTAAATCCAAACGATATGGGAAACGATCAAAATGAAATTTATTCAAAAGTTGTTCGCGCAGGAAAAAGAACGTACTTCTTTGATATTAAGGCAACAAAAGGAAATGACCTATATCTAACACTCACTGAAAGTAAAAAAACCTACAATGAGGATGGTGAAGGTTCTTATCAAAAACACAAAATTTTTCTCTACAAAGAGGATTTTGAAAAATTCAAAGATGGCCTGGATGATGTTCTGAACAAAATTGAAGAACTAAAAAATCAATAATTTTCAATTTAACCATCGGTTTTCTAAAATTAGTATTTATATTTGCCCTCGATTTGGGCGATTAACTCAGTTGGTTCAGAGTGCCTCCCTTACAAGGAGGAAGTCGGGGGTTCGAGTCCCTCATTGCCCACAAAAACAAACCTGCTCTTTTGAGTGGGTTTTTTTATGTCCTGTAAAAATTCTAAATGAACGATTTTATCCATATTGGTTCGTAAAAAAAACAATATCTTCACGAGCGAAATGATAAAAACGATTTTCGATTATTGATCATGGAGAAACTCAAGAAACGTTGGGGAATAGAATCAAACATCCAAATTATACTGATTTGTATTGCTTTTGCCATTAATGGCTCTTTCGCCGCATGGGTAGCCAAACCGATAACCGCATTTTTGGATATTAGTCCAGAGAATATAAACCCTATCTTATATTGGGTTTTTCGGGTGTTTTTAATCTTTCCAATCTACCAATTGACTTTGCCAATCGTTGGCTTTGCATTCGGACAATTTAAATTTTTCTGGAATTTTGAAAAAAAATTTTTGAGTAGAATTGGTTTTGGTTTTCTTTTCAAGAAAAGGTAGCTCCAATAACCTTAATAGCTTTAATTCGAAATATTAAAACCCTATATTTAGCTTACATGAGTTTTATAGCACTTAATTATTTTTGGATCGGTATTGCCTTGGTGATATTTATTGTGCTTGTGCTTTTTAAAATCAGGGCACCATATGGAAGGCACACAAGCCAAAAATGGGGTGCTGTGATGGACAATAAATGGGGATGGGTGCTAATGGAGCTTCCTGCCCTACTCACCATGCCAATCATAGCTCTTTACGGAAATTCACAAAAAACGGACCTTACCTACCTTCTAATTGGTCTTTGGATTTTTCATTACACTTATAGAACACTTATATTTCCATTCAAACTAAAAACAAATAATAAAAAAATGCCATTAGTGATTGTATTCAGCGCGGTATTCTTTAACGCCGTAAATGGTATGTTGAATGGGTATTTTTTAGGGTATCTAAATACAGCCTCCATAGACCTATTTGGACCAGGGATATATATTGGCCTTGCCCTCTTTATTTATGGAATGGTCCTCAATCACAAGTCCGATAACAAGCTTATTTCTCTCAGAAAAAGAGATACAGGCTACCACATTCCTCAAGGAGGGCTTTTCAATAAAATTTCATGTCCCAATCATTTTGGTGAAATTATTGAATGGACAGGTTTTGCTGTAATCGCATTCAATATATCCGCACTTACCTTTGCGGTATGGACTGCTTGCAACTTAATTCCACGTGCCTTAAACCATCATGCCTGGTATAAAGAAAGTTTCGAAGAATACCCTAAGAACAGAAGAGCGGTCATTCCATATATTTTGTAATCAATGACTTATAACGTACTTCTTACTGGAGCAAGCGGCGGAATTGGACACGAAGTTTTTCAGCAATTGTTGATATCTAAAAAATACAAGCTTACTATTTTTATTAGAAAAAGTAGAAAAAACATAAAACGATATAAGCCCTTTGAACATCAGTGTAATATAATATTTGGTGACCTTACAAAAAAGGAGGACTTGGCACAAATATGTGAGTCCTATGACGCTGTGATTCATCTTGCCGCAATTATCCCTCCTATTGCCTATAAATCGCAATTGACCACCCATAAAGTGAATGTATTAGGAACCCAATTACTGGTTCGTCATTTTGAAGCCTATTGCCCAAAGGCTTTCTTCATGTTTAGTTCATCCGTTGCGATTTATGGAGATCGCTTAAAGACTCCTGAAATAAGAGTTTCTGACCCTCTTCAGGACGACGATAAAGACTTCTATGTTCAGTCTAAAATTAAGGCAGAAGAAGTCGTTCAGCAATCAAAATTGGAATGGACAATTTTTAGGTTAACAGCCATACTAGGTGTTAACAACCACAAAATAACCGGGCTAATGTTTCACATGCCTTTGGATACGCCTATGGAAATTACCACTCCATCGGATGCCGCAAGAGCTTTTGTGAATGGTGCAGAGCAAAAACCTTTGCTGTCTGGGAGAATTTTTAACCTTGGCGGAGGAGTATCTTTCAGGACAAGCTATAGAGAATTACTTGCAGAAAATTTTAAAATCAATGGTCTGGGCACATTGAACTTCCCAGAAAAGACTTTTGCGGAAAAAAACTTTCACTGCGGCTATATGATGGACAGTGATGATCTTGAGGATATTATACATTTTAGAAAACATACACTTGCCGATTATTATCGCCTAAACAGAGAGGCGGTTCCAATTATTCGAAAATATTTGACAATGCCGTTTAAAGGGCTTATTAAGTTCTTTTTGAGACAACTGTCGGAGCCTTTACGTGCCCATAAAAGGAATGATACAAGAGAGCTTGAACGTTTTTTTTAATATCCTTACATTTACGACGCATTAAACATTACGTTCTTTTAGGAACGAATCTTATGAAATTTGAAAATCTAAATTTAATTCCTTCCATACTAAGAGCTTTGGAAGACCAAAATTACACCCACCCTACCTCAATACAAGAAAAAGCAATACCACTGATACTTGAAAATCATGATGTTTTGGGTAGTGCGCAAACGGGCACGGGAAAGACAGCTGCATTTGCGATACCAATTATACAGCATTTAGCAAAAGACAATAAACATCCAAGCGGCAGAAGACGTGTGAAATCATTGATAGTTACACCAACGAGAGAGCTGGCCATTCAGATTGGAGAAAGCTTTTCGGCTTATGCAAAATATACCCAGATTAAAAACACTGTAATTTTTGGTGGCGTTAAACAAGGTAGCCAAGTTAATGCCCTGCATAGAGGTATTGATGTTCTTGTGGCTACACCTGGACGCCTATTAGATCTTATGAATCAGGGATTTATATCCCTTAGTGATATTGAATACTTCGTTCTAGATGAAGCAGATCGAATGTTAGATATGGGTTTTATCCATGATATAAAAAAGATTATTGCCAAACTACCCAAGCAAAGGCAATCTCTTTTCTTTTCGGCTACAATGCCAAAAAACATCGTTGAGTTGTCTCGACAAATCTTAATAAATCCGCAAAAAATTGCGGTTAATCCAGTCTCTTCTACGGCAGAAACGATACAACAATTTCTATATAAGACGAATAAGTCAAATAAACCAGCTTTGCTGCTACACATTCTTAAAGACCCCAATATTCAGCAAGTATTAGTTTTCTCACGTACTAAGCATGGTTCAGATCGAATTGTAAGAAACCTAAGAAAGAAAGACATCAATAGTGCCGCCATACACGGTGACAAGTCACAAAACCAAAGACAACGTGCGCTCAAAGAATTTAAACAAGGCAAAGTCAATGTTCTTGTAGCTACTGATATCGCAGCTCGAGGAATAGATATTGACAAGCTTCAGCATGTTATTAATTATGATATCCCTAACGAATCTGAAACCTATGTTCATCGAATTGGGAGATGCGGACGAGCGGGCGAAGAAGGTGTTTCCATATCCATTTGTGATGCAGAAGAGCTCGCCTATATCCGTGATATTGAAAAGCTGACCCAGCAAAAAATAACGATTATCGATGATCATCCTTTTCCACAAACGGATAAACCCATGACCGTTGCTGAAAAGAAAGAATTTGAAAAGCAAAAACAACGAAAAAAACAAGAGTTTTTTGCCAATCGAAATAAAAAACGGGGCGCACAAAATCCAGGTTTCCGTAGAGGCAGAAGATAGATACCAGCACTATGATTCAGCGAATAGAACATACCGTCACAGCGGAAGCAAATGAGATAAGACGCATTTTTCAAATCTCTTATAAAATTGAAGCTCAGCTGCTCGGAGCTAAAAACTTCCCACCCTTAGAAAGACCTATTTCAGGCTTTGAGCATTGCGACAATGACTTCTTTGGCTATTATGAAGGAGAAAAATTAATAGCGGTCATTGAAATGAAAAAAGAAGAAAATGCCATGCACATTCAAAGCCTTGTCGTTGATCCGCATCATTTCCGCAAAGGAATTGCAAGAAAGCTTATCTCTTTTGTTTTAAATTATTTTGATTCACTTCAATTTACTGTTGAAACAGGTAAAAATAACCCTCCTGCACGAAAGCTTTATGAAGGGTTTGGTTTTCAGTTTGTTAAAACCTATTTAGCTGAAGAGAATATTGAGAAAGTTCGATACCAAAAGGTGAAAAGAGGTTAAAAATTTCATTATTTTCATAACGCAGCGAAAAGGTTGTTTTGATACACTTATATTTAAGGCATGCTTAAATTCATATTGAACTTTCATTTTGTTTTATTCTACTGTGCCTTATTTGCACAAGTACCACAAACAATAAAACAATTCGATAGAGGTTGGGAGTTCAAGGCATTCGATGATGTCGATTGGCTTCCTGCGAAAGTTCCGGGAACCATACATACTGACCTGATGGACAATGGTATTATTGAAGATCCCTATTATAGATTAAATGAGCGAAAGGTACAATGGGTCGATAAAAAAGATTGGATCTATCAAACAACTTTTAATCTCGATAATCAAGAATTAAATAGACAAAATCATGAATTGAATTTTGAAGGCTTGGATACTTATGCCACTGTTTATCTAAATGACAGCATTATATTACAGGGTAACAATATGCACCGAACATACACGGTAAATGCTAAGCCATACCTGCTCGAGGGCGACAACGTTTTGCGTATTCTACTGGAGTCACCTATTCGAAAAGGTTTAGCGCTTTATGATTCATTGGGTTATATCCTACCCGTCTCTGCCAATGACCAAGCGGAAATAGGTGAGGTTCCGGGAGGTAAGCGCATCAATGTACACACAAGAAAAGCAGCTTATCATTACGGTTGGGATTGGGGTCCGAGATTGGTGACTTCTGGTATATGGAGACCCGTCACATTGCGCTCATGGGATGATTTTAGAATATGTGATTTTAGATTAAATACAAGTCTTAATGGAGATGTAGCGACTGTAATGGCTAAAATTGAAATAGAATCTAGTATTAAAAATATCAATACACTACTTGAATTAGAGCTTGAAGAAGAAATAATTAGCATTTCTAAGCTTCGCATTCAAGAAGGGAAACAGCTATTCAGTATTCCGATTAAAATAGACAACCCACAGCTATGGTGGCCCAATGGTCTCGGAAAACAACACCTCTATAACATTAAAGCAAACCTAAAGCGAAAAGAAATGGTGAGCACAGTGTCCCAGAATTTTGGCATTCGAAATATCGCCCTAATTGCAGACAGTGCAATCGGTCAACCCAATTTCTATTTCATGGTCAATGGGGTCCCAACATTTGCTAAAGGAGTAAACTATATCCCCCAAGATATATTTCTTCCTTGTGTTGAACGTTCAGATTATGAAAGAATTTTAAGCGCAGCAGCTGATGCCAATATGAATATGATTCGCGTTTGGGGCGGCGGTGTATATGAGGACGAATATTTTTACACGCTTTGTGATTCTCTCGGTTTATTGGTTTGGCAAGATTTCATGTTTGCTTGTGCCATGTATCCTGGAGACGATGGCTTTTTAGAGAATGTAAAACAAGAAGCTATAGACAATGTTAAGCGACTGAGTAAGCATCCCTCCATCGCATTATGGTGCGGAAACAATGAGGTTCTCGCGGCATGGAAAAGATGGGGCTGGGAAGAAACTGCGAACAAAGAGCAATCTCCAGAAGTAGCACGAAAAATATGGCGTAGCTACGACACCTTATTTCATAACATACTACCTTCAGTAGTGCGTCAATACCATAAAGAAGTGGATTATTGGGGTTCTTCTCCAAGTGCTTCGGAGGGCCTCCCCGAAGAATATACCCACGGAGACACCCATTATTGGGGTGTTTGGTGGGGAAAGGAACCTTTTCAAAATTTCAATTCAAAGATTTCAAGCTTTATGAGTGAATATGGTTTCCAATCATTTCCGGAATACGCCAGCTTTAAGAAATATGCCGAGAAACAAGACAGAAATATCTATTCAGAAGTAATGAAAGCACATCAACGTTCTAGTATTGGAAATGCGACCATTGAAGAATATATGAATCGATCTTTTCGCAAACCTATCGGATTTGAATCGGAATTATATATGAGTCAGCTTTTACAGGCGGATGGTATTCAGATGGGAATTGAAGCACATAGAAGAAACAAAGATAGATGTATGGGGTCTTTATATTGGCAGCTTAACGATTGTTGGCCTGGTGCTTCTTGGTCAAGTATTGATTATTATGGAAAATGGAAAGCGCTTCATTACAAAGTGAAAGAAAGCTTTGCCCCAGTAATCGTAAGCTATGAATTTGTTGAGGATGATCTAAAAATCACTGTAGTTTCTGATTTAAATACGCCATATCGTGGAGAATTGAAAATCACACTTTCAGAATTTAAGGATATTGAAAAAATCATAAGTTGGAATCAAAAGGTAAACCTGGCGCCAAATGAATCTAAAGTAGTTTTAACCATTCCTAAGGATGGCCTTCCTAAAGCTAAAAATCAATTGTATACCTATCTTCAATTAGCATTAAGAGATGAAAACGGAATTCGTGCCTCAAAAAACGTCTATTTCAAACCCTTTAAGGAACTCGTACTCCCCCGCCCTAACCTTAGTTTTGAGGCGGAATATGATAAAAGTAATGTTCTCTATCTCACAGTTAAAAGCGACTATTTTGCAAAAGGAGTGCACGTCACCTGCGATGGCGATCAAAATTTTTCGGAGAACTTCTTTGATCTGCCTATCAATGGAAAAAAAACAGTTTCTATTCAGCTAGACCCACTATCAGATTTTGATGCAATCATCAATTCAATTCAGGTCAGAAGTCTTTGGAATAGTATGCGCTAATTATTATTTTTAGCACAAATATTATCATTGAGCATTAACTTATTTTCAATGCTCTTACAAAAAATAAATCGTCATGCAAAAACGCCTTGTTTACGTCTTCACCATAGTTGCGTTTCTTGTCCCGAACATTTCAAATGCGCAAGAAACAAATGATGGGCTCGGTGCCTGGTACATGTATTTCTATAATACTACCTTTAAGGACAGCCCTTGGGGTATTCAAGGTGATCTTCAATATAGAAATTGGAATCTAGGTGGTGATCTCGAACAGCTGCTGATTCGAAGTGGTGTTACCTACCAACCCAAAAACACGCAAATTAAATTTACCTTAGGATATGGAAACATAACTACTGGCGTAATTGGAAGCAGCGATGCGACATCAGGAGAACACCGTGTTTATCAAGAAGCGTTATATCCAGTAAAATTCGGAAACCGAATCTACACCAATCATCGTTTTCGATACGAGCAAAGATTTGTTGAAAATCAGGACCTTCGTACGCGTTATCGATACAACCTATTTGTCAATGTTCCCTTAAATAAAAACACTTTAGAGAAAAAGGCCATATACCTTGCCTTGTACAATGAAATATTCATCAATGGTCAGAGAGACATTGGCAACAATAATTCCGTTGAAATATTTGACCGCAACAGAGCTTATGCGGCTCTTGGATATGTCATTAAAAATGGATTGAGGGTTCAATTGGGTATCATGAACCAAACCACAGATAGCCAAGGTAAGAATCAGCTACAACTGAGCTTGCATCATAAGTTTTGAGGGATTTTATAAACTTTTCTGTTCATCAGCCAC
>MDTB01070245.1_pt1 | contig 15491 bp, 17 predicted proteins | sample 811161 | NCBI WGS metagenome assembly MDTB01 (sample SAMN05326650, study PRJNA326480) | marine metagenome | isolation source: seawater | place: Mediterranean Sea | collected 2009 | reverse complement strand
TTAATATCTGATACTTTTATACCATCTTCAGATCCTACAAATACCAGAGATAAGTGTTCATGTTTTTTTTTTAAAGTATTGAAAGCTTTAATAAGATCCATTATGCCCTTTTCTGGATTTAATCTACCTAAATATAAAATTACTAAATCGTTTTTTGGTATCCCATACTTTTCTCTTAAATTTTTTATATTAAGTCTTGTATTAAATTTTTTCATATCTACACCTGATATTGATCCATTTCCAAAGACAACTCCTTTTTTTTTGTTAATCATATTTTCTGAAATTAGAAATTTCCTTTGTGCATGACTATCGATTATAATATGGGTGGAAAGACTGTAAATTAACTTATCAAATAATTTTAAAAAAAATCTCGTTACTCCTTTTTTGTTTACCCAAATTTGTCCTGTGAATGTATGAATTCTAATTGTAACTCTAGCAAACCATCCTGCTAAATGAAAAATAAAACCAGCTTTAGGTGTTTGTGTATGAAGAATATGAAACTTTTGTTTTTTTAAATATCTATAAGAATTTATTAAAAGTAATAAATCAAAAAGTATATTTGGATTTCTATAAATTTTTATATTTTTATAACGAACATTTAAATCTTTAAGATGCGATTTATTTTTAGAAGCACTAGCAATAGTTATATCAAATAATGATTTACATAAAATTATCTGATTTCTCCAAAAAACGTTTATGGAAGTTGAAACAGTAGCTGCAAAACAAATTTTTTTTTTCATTTTGAATATACTTTAATTTTTTTTAAATCTAATAATGTAATAAAAAAAATTTTTAAAAAAGATAAATTCACTAATAGAATACTTCTCAGTAGAGATGATAAAAATATTCCAAAGATATAAATAAATAATTCTAAATTAATTTTTTTATTACTATTTTTTTTGCAAAACTTATACGCTTCAATTATTTTTAATTCTATTAGTTTTAAATCTTTACTACGATTAATAGGAGACCATTTATGAACAACTTTTGCTAAAGTAATAATTCCTGTGGATTGAGGCCAAATTTTATTAACCCTGACTGAAAAATCTACATCCTCAAATAAATGCAATTTGTTATTTTTATCAAAACTTAATTTTTTGAAAACTTTTTTTCTCCACGCTGATATGCCACCAGAGATTTTATTGCTATAAATAAATTTTTCTTTACTCCCGTTATTCCACAAAGAAGGTCTTATATCTTTAAATATACCATTTAAAAAAAGGAAATTATATAATTTTGAAAAATAATTAATTTTTCTCTCGTTTACAAGTATACCACAAACGCCTAGGATATTTCTCCTTTTCTCAAAAATATTTAATATAGCTTTAAAAAAATTTTTTTTTAAAATAATATCGTCTTCTAAAAAAAAAATAATATCATTTTTGATATGAGATAAAGAAAAATTTTTTGCCTCAGTTAAACTTTGAATATTTTTTTTATAATAATATTTTAATTTTACTTTATCTTGTATTATCCTTTTTAATATACTAAGATTATTTTTTTTACTTTGGTCAACAATCAACAACTCACTAGGTTTTTCAATTTGATTAAGAATTGAATAAATGTTTTTTTTTAAGTCATTAATTCTATTTTTTGTAGGTATTACAACACTAAATTTTTTAATACTCTTAGACATTTTTAATTTTAGATAGTAGAGAATATTTTTTATTAACCAAATACCTTCTGAAAATGTATAAATTTGATTTAAAATACTCTATTTGGTCTAAAAGAGACAAATTTTTAGTATTTAATAGAGAAATTCTATTTACTATTTTTTTATTTTCTGCAATTCCTCCGTTGATAGTGAAAATTTTATCAAAATTATCCCTTAACTTTTTAAGAAGTTTTTTGTCATAAAATCCACATGGCAAAGCAATTGATTTATAATCTGAATTTTTAAAATTTTTTAAAAAACTTATATTTTTAATAATTTCCTCATTATACTTTTCAAAATTATTTCCCATTAAAACTTGGTGATGATGAGTATGTAGCGAAAATTTTACTAACGAATTTTTATCTAACTTTAATATATCTTCAAAAGTTAGAGGCATATAAATTTTATTTTTTTTAATTTCTGAAAAAGTAATTGGGTTAATTTTGCTGTATTCTTTTTTATAATCAGATAAAAAATCAAAATCTTTACCAAAAGTATATTTATAGATATCCCAGATGAATGGTGAATTATTTAAAATGTTATATGAATTTAAAAATACTGTATATGGTATAGAATATTCTTTTGAAACATCATCAAATTTTTTTATACCGGAGTATCCATCATCAAAAGATATACTACATGTTTTAGGACTATTGATTTTTTCATTACAAGAAATAAATTTAAAATTTTTTTTCACAAGAAATTTAACTAATTCCTTTATTTCGTAAATATCTATAAACATCTCCTTATTAATTTCAGCTTTATAATTATCATATTCTACTCCATGAAATAATATAGATATGTTGATTTTTTCTTTATTATAAAACATTTTATATATTGTCAGAACAACCTATAGTAAAATTTAATATTTTTTGTATATCACTGTCATTAGTATTTATAATTAAATTAATATTTTTTTTTTTATATAACAGTCTTTTTTCAAAAAAAATATTATTAGAGTTTGACCAAAAGTTAATAGAATATTTCTGATAATTTAACTTAAGTAAAACAGTATAAAAAAACCAATAAAAATTTTTGTTTGAACAAATAAAATTAAAATCACAAATCGTAATTTTTTTGTAATTAAATACTTCTTGTTTTCTTATTATTATCCATGAAACTAACTTTTTTTTTTCAAATAAGAAAAATTTTTTATATTCATTGGATGAAAACCTCCAATTAATGTATTGAAAATCTTTTTTTAAAGAATAATTTTTTTTTGAAATTTCCCATAAATGATCTATTTCTTTTTTAAAATCTTCAATACTTAAGCATTCTTTTGCATTTAAATTAAAATTAAAATTTATTTTATTTAAATAGAAAAAATAAAAAAAGAAAAATAAGTTTTTTAAAAAAAAATTTATTTTTTTTGTGATTAGAAATTTTTGATTAATTAAATAGGGCGTTATTAACCAGTAATTTATAATCTGATTTGAACTAATTTTTTGAAAACTAAATCTATTTATATAACTAGACAATGATTGTGAATTTGCTGTTCCATATATAGTATCTATTTTTTTCTTTTTTGCGATGTTAAGCAAATAATTCACTAAGCTACCAAAAATACTTTTTCTTATAAAATTTTCATCTGCATAAAGATGAAAATCATTTTCAAATTTGTTATTTAACACATATTTCTGTCTGCCATATTTTTTCACATATTTTTTTGCTTGAAAACTATACGTATCCCCTATTTCAGCAACAATAAGTTCTCTTTGATTAATATAAATTTTTTTTGGTGTTAGCGATGCTGTTCCAATAATTTGGCCATCTTCAGATTCTGCACAAACGATTATACCTTCTTGATAAGGATTTTGAAATATTTTTGATTTAAATGTTTCCTCTGAAAAAAAAAAATTTTTTTCTTTTAAAGAAAAGTTATTATTTAAAAATTTAACTACTTTGGTTATATCTTCATAATTTATTTTTTTGATAGTAAAATTAACCATCAGCAAAAAGATGTTTTATAGATGTTTTATTTTTTTTTCCTAAAATATTTTTCTGTAATGCCTCTTCAAATAAATCGGGGACATAAAATCTATTATCCTTCTCATTTAAATTTTTTAAAATATTGAAACAAGTATCTACTCCAATCAAATCAATTATATTTAATAAGTCTAAATTAATTTCTAATTCTTTACTAAGATTAAGTATTTCATCTTTATTATATTTTAGTTTTTCATATATATAGAAGAAATTAGATATCTGAAAAAAAATAATTGAATTACCCAAAAAACCTCTATTAGGTTTAACTTTAAATATTTTAAAGTTTATATTTTTTAATCTTTCTAAAATAGCATCATAAACTAAATCATTCTTAACATTTGTTTTTGATGGTTTAAGTACTTCTAATATTTTTAAATTTATTGGATTAAAAAAATGCATTAATCCTGTTGTTTCAGAAATTTCTGAACTAACAAAAGAAGAACTATTGGTGTAATAACCAAATTTTATATGCTTAAATTTCTCAAAGAATTTCTTTTTTAATTCTAGGTTTTCAGAGAGGCACTCTATAATCAAACTATCCTGATTATATTTTTCTTCCAAATTATTATAATGAATGTCGTTTTCATTATATTTTATTTTTAAAAGCCTACTTAATTTTTTTTTATTCTTAGATACCTCCTCAATATAATTTTTTCGTGAAAAAACTGTGACATTAAAATCTAATAAAGACATGAGGGCTGCAACCTGTCTTCCCATAATCCCAGAACCTAACACAATTATATTCAATTATTTTCCTTTAAAATTTTTAATGTATCAATATTTATATTTTCAATTAACATGTTTACTTTTAATCTTTGTTTATTAACAATTTGCATGTAATCATTCATATTTAAACTTTCGTAATAATTTAGTGTATCCTGAAGTTGTTTAAAATTTATACAATATTTTATATTTTCTCTCTCTGTGTCGTCAAATTGATTTGAATATATATTATCTGTAACATTTAACTGTAATCCTAATCTTCCATTCAAAATACCCTCTAAACCAGCTGTGCTGGTTTCAAATAAGATATATTTAGAAGTAATAATATCGTCTTTAAAATTTAATTTTGATACATTGTATTGAATATTTTTTGCTTTCAAAAATTTTTTTTGCATAATCTTGTTCGTCTTTCCATGAATGAGGATTCTCTCTTATAACTAATTCAAAATCATCAAATAAATTACTTTCTTTATTCAATAATTTCGCAAAATTTACTATTTCTAAACCAACACCACACATGAAAAGAATTTTAGGTCGTCTTGTTTTTAATGGGACCTTGAAATCTTTAATTTCATGATACTTGGAAGATCCTAATATTAAAATATCATTAGCTTTGTATCCAATTTGAATAAATTTTTCTTTTGCAATTTTTCCTGTTACTAAAATTTTGTTTGGTCTTACAAAATTTATTTTGTTATTTTTAAAAAAATAATATTTATGTCCCTGAGAATGTGAGGCATGCGCATATCCATACTTTAAAATTTTTTCATCTTGGAATGCAAATATTATTGCTCTTTGCCAACCATTTTCTTCATAAGGTATTACTAATTTTTTTATTTCAATATTTTTTTTAATTTTTAAGCAAATATTGTAAAGATAAATTTCATAAAATATATTTTCATTAATTATTTTATTCGAAAAAAATTCTCGATAAAATAATTTCCAAAATTTAGACACTAATTTTTTTTCAATTTTTTTCTGAGCATAAGTATTTGGAAAAGAAATTTCCAATAAGAAAAAAGTGATTTAACAATTAAAACTAATGATCCATACTCTAAAGTAAAAAAATAATTTTTTTTATGGTCATCAAATTTTTTTTTAATTTCATCTTTATTCTTCGGGTTATCATTATAAAACCAAATAAACCTATTATCATTTATAATGTTTCCATAAAAATGATCACCTTTTTCATTAATTATATCAGAATTTAAAGCTAAGGAAAAAATAATAGATTTGTCCTCTTTATTTTTTATAATTTTTTTTTTTTTAATAATTATTAGGTATGTAAATGTATTTATTAAACTTTTAGCAATATTTAAAAATATATTTTTTATTAAATTAAGTTTAATATTTGCTTTTTTTGAAAATTTAATTCTTAAGTCATTTCCAAAATCATGTCTCATATAATTAATTATCATTGCGTTACAATTAACAATCACACATTCACCTGATTCAGAATTAGATGATAAATTTTTAATTAATTCTAATATTGCTTTAGAATATAAATAATTATTTAAGTTATAATTTGTTTTAGTCTTCCAAAGAATAAACCTAGAAGAGTCAGTGAACCACCAATATTTATTATTATTCCCTGATATTTCTGAAATTAATTCGTGAATTTTTTTTGCTTCGTTTAACCATTTATCATAATGTTTGTTAATACTCTCTTTTATATCGTTTAAATCGAATACATTTTGTTTTTTTTCCACATAATCTAAATAGATATAGTTTTTTTTTGGATCTTCTATTGATATTTTTTGTTCAAAAGAAATAAATCTCATTAAACCTTCTTATTCCAAATTTGATTATATGAAGCCTCGGATGTTTTAAACTCATTTATCAACTTAAAATCTAGACTTTCTAGAATATTTTTAACGCCCAAACTTTGAGACTCAAAATCTTTTGTGACTTCGATCAATATACTTTTTGCTTTATAAATTGTATTAATTCCTCCTGACAAAACTAAATTTTCAATTCCATCAACATCAACTTTAATGTAATTAGGGAATATCATTTTAAAATATTTAGATACATCATCTATTGAAAAACCTAAGGTTTTATAACTTAAAGAAGTATTTATTTGCTTTCCATCCCAACCAAATTTTTTTTCAAAAACTGAGTGAGCTGCTCCCCATTTAAAATCTGATAAATTTAATTCGCTTATTTTTGATTTATCATTTAATGCAATTGGCAAAATTGTAATTTTTTTTTGTAAATTATTTAAATTTATATTTTTAGCTAATATTTCTAAATTTGAAAATGAAGGCTCAAAACAAAAAACTTTGTGATTTAGTAAACCTGAGTATATTGAATACAATCCAATATTTGCGCCTATATCCCACATACATGAATTTTCTTTAAAATTTTCTATCCACTCTAAAGTTTCAGGTTCTTTAGTTGAAAATGTTTTTACTCTCCAATGGCAAAGCGAATTGGGTATATAAAATATTATTTTTGTATTTTTGTGCAGAATTGAGGTTTTTCTTTCAAAACTAAGTTGAATTAAATCATCCAAAAAAAGTGTGCTAAATTTATTTAAAGATAAAATTTTAACAATTAACTTACTTATATTCTTAGAAATTGTTTGAAGTAATTTTTTCAATATTATTTATTTTTTTTTATAAAATTAAGTATGTCTTTGAAACTCAATAATTCTAAAGCTTTATCTGGATCTATAGAAATTTTAAATTTACTTTCTATAGCCATAATGATTTTCACGTGATTTAAAGAGTCCCATTTTTTTATATTTTTGAAGTTAGATTTTTTATTAATTTTATTTGTTTCAATTTTAAAAATATTTTTAAATATTTTTTTCAATTCTACCTCAGTTTTATTCATATTTTATTTTCATTATTTTTTTTAAAGAAATTTTAGATTTATCTAAATCAAAACTAAATTTTTGATTTGTTATTTTATTAAAATTTAACTTTTTATAAAAATCTGAACATTGAATATTTTTTTGGGTCTTTTTATAAATTCCAATTAATTTACTATTTTTCATTTTTTTTAACTTCATCATAAGCAAAGTAATTGCAATTTCTTCAACATTTCTTCCTAAAATTCTGCAAGACAAAAGGAAATTATCTATGATGCATTCTTCCTTTAATATTCGGACAGTTATCAAACCAGTAATACCATGATCGCCAAACTTATCTTTTAGCCTTAAAACAAATGATAAAATTTTGTTATTTTTTAAATAGTTTTTAAATGTTGTTTCTGTATATCTAGTAGTAGTAAAATTGAATTGATTGGTTTTATTTAACATTTGAACACATCTTGAAAAGTTATTTTCTTTTATCTGGCTAATATAAAGCTTCATTTTTAAACTTTTAAGATAATGTTCTATATCATTAGATTTAAATTTTAATTTAAAAGTTTTTGCTTTTTCAACAATATTATATTGTGTCTTTTTTTTTAAATCCTCTTTGGTCAATTCAGTACTTGAATAAAAAAAACCAGTATTATCAATTGACTCTATGTAATTATCTACATTTTGTGGAACTGATATAACACTTATTTTTGGATTAAACTTTTTCATTTGATCTCTCTCAAATTTTGAATCATCGAAAAATACAATGGAGTCTTTACCAATATTTAGCTCTGTCGAAATCTCATTTATATTTTGATATTTTGGTCTCCAATTTATTCTAGTAGAGGAAAAATCATTCCACTTTAATAATAAATTTTTATTTTTATTAAAACACATCTTTACATCAGAAAGGTTATTTTTTGATGCAATTGCAAGGATTATTCCTGAATTTGATAAATATTTTATATATCTTTGAAACTTAGAATATTTTTCACCCTCGTAGGAATTAGAAATCTTAATTCCTTGAATTCCATCTTCTCCTAATATACCGCCCCACAAAGTATTATCTAAATCTAAAACTAAACATTTTTTTTTTATAAATATAATTGATCTGATAAATTTTGAAATTTCTGATGAAATAGCATTGCAACCTTCCTCACTCAAAATACTTTTCGATACATAATAATTTTTATTACTATAAAAATTTTTTTGACCAACTTCTAAAACTATAGAATTGTAGTCAAAAAAGTGTATATTATTTTTCCTACATATATTTTCTAAATTTAAATTAAATAGATTTATTTTTTTTTTTTCTTCTTGATTTTGATTATTTTTAAAATTTTCTGAAAACGTAAAAGGTAAATTGAAAAGAATAATTTCTAATTTAGGATTTTTTTTTTTAATTTTAACTAATTGTGAAACTTGAATATTTATTTGATCAGTAAAATTTTTTATTTTTGGTTTTTCATTTTTGTGTATTACATTAAAGTCATTACCAACAATTAAAATATCTATGTTATCTTTTTTTTTTATTTTATTTATTTGCTGATAAATTTGATCAAAATCTGTATCTGCAAATATATTTGAAATATTCTTTTCTTTTAAATAAAACTCTATATAAGATTGTAGTTGAAAAGGATTAAAATTAAATAAGCATTTTATTTTTTTTTTTGTAAAAGAACTTTTTTTTTTTGAATTAAAATTATTATTTGATTCAATTACTTCGCTATATGATATCATTTTATAATTTTTAAAAATTTGAAAGTTTTATTATTTTTATCTATAATAGTAAATCCTAATTTTTTCAAAAAAAAACTGCTAGATAGATTTTTTTTATCTGTTGCAGCTGAAATTTTATTTATTTTATAAGTTTTACACAAATGATTTATACTCAATTTTACAGACCTAAAAAAAATATCACCGCCAATATAATTAAGGTCATTTACCATAAACCCTAAAAAATAAGTATCATAGTCTTGTTTTCTATAAGTTATAGTTCCAATCAAATTATTTTTTTTAATATCTATAACTACTAGATAATGAAATTTATTTTTTTTTGAGGTATTTAAATAACTTAATGCATCTCTGTAAGTTTGTTTTTTTTTTCTAGTAGAGATAAATTTGTTAAGTTTTTTATTATTTAATCCCATTAAAAATTTTTTTTTAATATCACTTTTTCTAAAATTTCTAATATGAATTGTATTATTTTTAATTTGTTTCATTATTATTTAAAAAAGCTATCTTGCAAACTTTTATCACCATTTAAAACTTCAACTAAACTTGGAAATTTATAACCTAATACATTTAAATTTTGTTTAGTGTTTATTTGGGGCAATCTTGGAATTAATAAATTAATATTTCTTTTTTTTTTACTATATTGACTTAATTTTTTTTCAGCATCTAGTTTGATCTTAGAATATTTCGAATTTTTATTATTATTATTTATAAAAATTGTTGAGGGATAAAAAAATTTAATTTTATTTTTTTTAATTTTTTTTAAAATTTCTAATGGTAAGTTCACATAAATTTTTTTATACTCATTTGTCTTTGAATTTGTCGAATCAAGTACAATTTTTGTTGTAGGAAAATAAAATACTTTTCCAATTTTATAATTATTTATTATTTCAATAATTTTATTTATATCTTTAAAAATATCTATTTTTTTTACTACTATATTCTTATTTTTAAAAATTATTAGATTTTTAAAATAAGTTGCAATAATTTTAATTTTGTAATTTACTTTTAATAAATTTAATGTTTGATGTCCTAAACCATTACTAGCACCAATTATTAATATATTTTTGTTATTTTTTTTAATTAAATTTAGTAATCGTAAATTTGGTTTCTGGGTTTTTATTTTTAAGGATGGCCTGAAAATAGAACCAAATTGAATTAAATATTTTTGATAATACAAGTAATTTTCTACAAAGGGGTAATTTTTTTTTATTTTTTTTGAGTACAAACCTGGTTTAATATTTAATAATTTTTTTAAATAAGTAATTTCTAAATTTTCTATTATTGAATTTTTTCCTGGATAAATCATACCAACGTGATGAGATATAATTTGAATAAGATTTAATAATAGTTTCAAATCTTTTTTATGTTTAGATATTTTTTTGATTTTATAAAATTTATATTTTTTTAGAAAATAATTATTTATTAAATTTTCATTATCCAAATGATTATTTATTTTAATTTTTGATTTTGTTATATTATTTTGTTTTAACGAATATTTGTTATTTTTTAATCTGACTATATCTATTTCTGAGTTATATTTGAAATATTTTTCAAACCTAATACTTAAGTTATACTCTTCATTTAATTTAAAATTATTTTTAAAGATATTTTTTAAAAATTCTTCAACAACAAAACAGCCATGGCATATTTTTTCCCCATAAATTGAATTATAACCTTCAAGATTTTTAAGATGAATAGAATTAAAGTCACCTGAAATTTTTGCATAATGTAGGCCATCCTTGTCCCTAATATTGATGATATTTTTTTTTTTTAATCATTAATCACTTGAATTTAAACAGAAATTGAAAAATATTTATGTAATATTGATATCCCATTACTCTCTATTTTTTCAATAAAAATTTTTATAACAATCTATTTTAATCACACATTATTATCTAATAATAAATATTCTTTATTTTTTTAATTTAAATACTTAATTTGTAATATTCTAAAATCGTTGTTGACTTTTATACAACATGAATTAATTGAAGTAATGATTTTTTTTTTAATAATTAAAAAAAATTCCGTTAGAATTAAAAAAAAAAATTTTATTGATCTTAAGGGAAAAAAACTATGGAAAATCACAGTTGAAAAATTAAAAAATTATAAGGTATATATAGATACTGACTCGGAAGAAATTATTCAAGAATGCAAAAAAAAATATAAACATGTAACTGCTTATAAAAGAGATAAAAAATTTATAGACTTTGAAAATAACGATACTGGACTTAGTCCTGTTCTATTACTAATAAAAAATTTTTTAATAAAATTTAATATTGATCAAAACGAAAGTATTATTACAACTCACGTAACTTCACCTTATATTAGACTCAAAACTATAATTAAAGCTGAGAAATATCTTAAAAAATATGAATTTGTTCATTCAGTATCTATACATCATGAATTTGGTTTGTTAATTAAAAATAATAAATTTAAAGAAATAAATTTTAAAATTAATAAAGTTCAGAAAACTCAGAATCTTGAACCAATATATTTTTCAAATGGCGCCTTTTTTATTTTTAAGAAAAAAACTTTTTTAAAATATAATAATAGATTAGGTAAGAATACATATTTTTTCCCTATTAAATTTCCTGAAACAATTGAAATAGATACTCACAGTGATATAGATGTGGCTCAAAATATAAAATTTAAGATATGAAACTAGTAGATGTTACATTGAGAGATGGAGGACATAATGTAAATTGGGCATGGCCGATAAATTTTGTGAAAGATTATTATAAAACTTTAAGTTCAATACCTAGTATAAAATATATAGAACTGGGTTACTGGAAGCAAAATGGAAAATCTAAAGCCCCTTTTTATAATTTAACTCAAAATCTAATAAATAAGATTACTGGAAAATTAAATTTAAAAAATATATCGGTAATGATTGATTACCACTTTTGTTCAAAAAATTTAAATGATTATCCAACAAAAAAACAAAAAAAAATATCAATGATAAGAATTGCTGCTAGAAAAAAAGATATTAATAATGCAATTAGTTTCGCTGAAAAACTACAAAAAAAAACAGGTTTACTAACTAGCTTAAATGTAATTAAAATGACAAATTTTTCAGTCAATGAATTAGTCAATGTTTGTAAAAAAATTAGTAAATCAAAAATAAAATATATTTATTTTGCTGACACACATGGTAATTTAAATCTTCCTAAAGATAAAAAAAAATATCTCAAAGCCATTAAAATTCTACAAAATAAAAAAAAACACGTCGGTTTACATCTACATGATCATTCTGGATATGGAGTCATGAATCATATGTATTTAAAAAATTTGAATGTAAAATTGTCAGATACATCAATAAAAGGAATGGGTAAAGGATATGGCAATTTGAAACTTGAACATGTAATTGAATTAAGAAACTTACCGAAAGTAATTAATCTAATAAATAAATATCAAAGACTTTGGATTCAAAACAATGATCTTTACTCAGTTATCACAGGAGCCTACTCAATATCAGATGGATATGCAAGTTTAGGTAAAAAAAAGAAGTATTCTATTTTGAAATTTTCAAAAATATGTTCTAAAATCAGAGGAACTGATAAGGATACAGTTAACTCAAAACTTTTGTAGTCTGAAAAATTTATAAAAGTGAGTCAAAAGTTATTTTTATTCGATCTAGACGGAGTTTTAATTGACTCATTACCAAACATGAAAGTTGCATGGAAATCTTCTTGTAAAAAATATAACGTAAAAGTTGATTTTGCCAAATTTTATAGAAATCTTGGGATGGGTTTTTACGAAAGTCTTGATAAGCTAAAAATTTATGAAAATCAAAATTTTTTTATTAATAATTATAAAAAAGTATCTAGCAAAAACATTCACAAAATAGAAATTTTTAAGTATGCTAAAACAACTTTAAAAAAGTTAGGATTAAAGCATAAGCTAGGAATAGTTACATCAAAAGATTTAACAAGAACAAAAAAAATTCTTAAAATCTTCAATTTAAAATTTGATATTATTAGCTGTCCAAAAAAAAATTTAAAACCAAAACCATTTCCTGATCAAATATTATTTTGCACAAATAAACTTAAGTTCAGTCCACAAAATACTTTTTTTATTGGTGATACATCATATGACTTTAATGCTGCAAAAGCAGCAAATGTAAACTTTATTTTTGCAAAATATGGATATGGAAAAATAAATAAAAAATACAAAAATAAGATTAAGAATTTAAAGGAAATAATAAAGTATAGTTAAGAAAAAGCTATTTTGTATATTCTATAATTTTAAAAAACCGATCAATTGATCCTTGACTTTTAAAATCTTTTTTAAAATTTTCGTTTAAATGATCAAATCTTTTTTTATCAAATAATATTTTATCTAAATCGCTTATCTTTTTTGCTAAATTGCAATACCTTAAAAGTGTTGGTCTATTATTTTTATTATCAATATACATATCATTAAATTTATAATTATTTTTTTTTGAACTTTCTATTAATTCATTAGGAAAATACATTATTGTTTTGATATTTTTTGATGCCGACTCTAAAAGAGATGCACTTAAAATAGATATCATATAATCGGGTATAAAATCCAAGTTATTTAAATTTTTATCATAAATTATAAAATTCTTTTCACCATTAAATTTACTAATATCATATTCTTTTAAAGGATGATTTTTAAAATATACTATATATTTTTTTTTTAAAAAAAAATTTATTAAATTTTCTATATGTGAATTAATTTCAAAACCTTCATAAAATAAATTTTTATAATTTATCATTGAAAAATAAATTGAATTTTTTTTGATTTTTATTTTGTTATTTTTATAATTATCAAAAGAAATGCAACCAATATAAATAGGTCTCACGTTTAAAGTTGCTAATTTATTTTTCTCTTCAATCGTATTTGCTAGATAATAATCAAAATTAAATATTTCTTTTTGAAAAAAAATTGGCCATCCTACAATTGGTGTTCCTATAAATGGTACGTTTGAAGCTTTAGCCTCATAGTAAAAATTTCTTTCTATTTTATCTATAAAAATATTGCTATTATTTGAAGCCAGAATTGCTACAGCTAAATTATTTTTAATAATTTTATCTATTTTTTTTTGAATATTGGAGTTTAAAAAATATTTAATAAATACAATTAATTTTTTAACGACTCTTTTTAAAAAAAAATTAGTTTTACTATCAAGAATTTTATACAAAAATTTTAGGGGTATATTATTCGTAAAATCTGATAAAAAAAAAATTTCTGCAAAATCATTATAATTTTTCTTTATTTTTTTTCCACTTATTTGCTTACTCGAAATTATGTTAGTTAAAATAATTATAGGTTTATAATTATAATCTCTACATTTTTTAATTAAATTTGATTTAAAGTTAAGATCTATACCATTGTAATCATTAGAGTAAATAATTATTTGTTTTTCTTTATTAAAACTTTTCATGGAAAATTAAATAAACAAATAATATTTGAAGTTTAAAATATTCACAAAATAAATAATATTTATTTTAATCTCATATAAACTTACTTTTTTTTATTTTTTTTTGCTTTATTAAAAAAAATTAAATAAAATATTGTAATTATATTAAATAAAATAAAATAATTTATAAAAAATTTTAATTTTTTTGGATATATCAATTCAGGTTTTGATGGATAACTTATATTAAAAATTTTAATATTATTTAATAAAATATATTCTTTAACTTTAACTTTTTTCTCATTTATTCTTAATAAGTCAAAATAATCCTTAAAATTTAAAACCTCTTCATAGCTTCCATTTATATTGGAATAATTCTCGATTTTTTTTTTTATGTCATCAAAATTAATCTCAAAATACTGTTCTCGATCAAAAAACTCTCTGGTTTGCACTAGATTAATCCTCTGTGAATAATCATATAATTTTGAGATTAATTGAATATTATTTGAATTAATAATTACTCTGATTAAATTCTCACTTTTTTCTAATTCAATTTTTTTATTATTCTTCAAAAATTTATTGCTTGAATTTAAATCTATATTACTAACTATATTTAATGTTTCATCTTTAAAAAAATCACTTAATTCATTTTGATCAAAGAAATTTTTTTCATAATTATCTGCGTATATTTTAAAATCTCTCACATTCTGAACAATTGATAAGTAATCGGGTGATAATTTTATATTTATAAAAGATTTATAAATTTTTTTAACAATTGATACATGTATTAATGTTGAAATAAGGGCACTAATTATTGCTACCAAAAAATAATATTTATAACGAAATAAAAATTTCAAAATATCTTCAATTAGTAATTCTTCTTTTAATTTCATTATTTAAATTAACTTAAATTATTTTTTTTAAACAAGATAGTTTTATACACAACATTTAAACTTAACAAAAGATAATGAATAAACAATAACTGGAAATATAGCTGAATCTGAAGCGCTATAGTACTCTCAAAAGAGAAGATAATTAAGGATGAATAAAAAATAACAACTATTACAACTCTAAGAAAAACATCATCTATTTTATTTAATATGCTGCTTAAAGAAAAAAAATAAATAAAAATCCCTATCATAGAGTAGTAAGGTCCAAATAAAATTGTAAAAAAACCAAAAACAGAAAATGGCTGAGTG
>MDTB01038203.1_pt1 | contig 15491 bp, 14 predicted proteins | sample 811161 | NCBI WGS metagenome assembly MDTB01 (sample SAMN05326650, study PRJNA326480) | marine metagenome | isolation source: seawater | place: Mediterranean Sea | collected 2009 | reverse complement strand
TCTGTGAACGATATCACCATTTTCCAAATTAAGTGAATTACGATCAACATATTTAAGAGATACACTATCTCCATTCTTTTTTTCCAAAATATTAGCTCCTGGCCAAACATCTGGACCATTTAACACCAACTTGGTTAAATATGATTTATTTCTACTATTGACTACAGTTGGTGATGTGATATTCATAGCGATTTTCTTAGGGACACCTAATTGGCGAATACCTAATTTAGCATCTGGAGTAATAACACTTCTAGCACTTTGATCAACTCGTTTCCCCATTAAATTCCCTCTTACACGTCCACCCTTTCCATTTAATCGTTGTTTGATGGCTTTCAATTCTCTACCAGATCGCTGTGCAACCGCCGCCACACCTGGAATATTATTATCAATCATCGTTGCGATATAATATTGTAAAACGGTATGCCAATCATCTATAATTTTGGAAGGTGCATTTTGCTGTATTTTTTCTTGTAATGCTTTATTGGCTTTGATAATACAAACAATGATATGGGAAATATCGTCTTCACTTCTTTGCTGTGCATCATGTTTAACAGATGGTCTTACAGCAGGAGGTGGGACAGGAAGAGCTTGGCATATCATAGAAGAAGGTTTAGACCATAAATGACTAAATCCCATGAAATTTATATCTTCGTCACAAATTCGTTTAAATATGGTAAGAACAAATTGCGGTGTTAATCTGAGGTTAATTTTATCCTCTACATTACCCTCTTCATTTGCTATTTTTTCGTTATTATCCCAAGTAGCATAAATAGTTGCTAAAGTAGATGTTTCTTTGTAAATTTTCTTTGGTTTTATACATCCACAACCGCATTCAGTTTCTTCACCACAACGTTTAATTTTATTACAAAGTGCAAACACTTGTTCCCAACGCGATTTACTGTTTAATTTTAATAAGTTTTTATGTTTTTTTTTATTAATTAATAATTTACTACATTTTATGCATACACACCTAAGTATTTTAACGATTGTATTTAAATATTGTATATAAAATACCGGTTTTGCTAATTCTATATGACCAAAATAACCGGGTGTTTCCATATAATTTTTCCCATCTGTTGGACAAATAAATCCGGGTTCAATAACACCCATTCTGGGATCAAATATACCGTTGATAACCGGTTTATTATTTACATATGTATCCCGAGTTGTTATTTCTGCCACAGAATTTTTCCTGATTTCTTCAGCCGATAAAATACTAAATTGTATACCTATAATTTTTGATGGATTTCTGTTTACACTCATTTTAATATTTTAATACATAATATTTAGATTGTTTTTTATCAATTAATTTAGATTAAATACTTAATTTATATTAATTGAATTTAAAATAATTTAAATAAAAATTAGAAATATACTTAAGATGACTAAAAAAGATAACGAACGAAACAATGATACACCAAAAAATAAAACTGTAAAAAAGAAAGAAGTGAAAAAAAAGGCTAAACGTGACAAGGTTTCAAAAAAATCGGCAAAGGATAAAAAAAGAAAAGAAATAAAGATGAAGAAGAAAAAACAAGAATCATCAGACGATGATTATGAAAGCGAGAGTGAAGAGGAAAATGAAAAATTGAAATCTCTCGCTAATAAGATTAATAAAAAATATAATTTGAGAAGTCAGATAAATAAGAAAAGAAAACAGAAAAAGAGTCGTGAAAAAGAGGAGGAAACAGAAGAAGAGGAAGATGAAGAGACAGGAGAAGAAAGTGAAGAAGAAGAAGAAAGTGAAGATTATGAACAAGAATATTTAGATGAATATTTTGAAGAGGAAGATGAAGCTTTACAAGAAATATTGGCGAATGCTAAAGAAAACATGAAATTCAATATAATATTTACAGTTGGTGATAAGAATGGTCGCGGTTTTCCAATGTTGGGTGATGAATATGATGAATATGATGAAGACTATGATTATGACGAAGAATATCAATATATGCTTAATCATGGTTATCAAGATCAATGGACTGAAGAGGAAGACGAAGACGAAGATGAAGACGAAGATGAAGAGTCTGAAAAAAATATAAAACACAGTAGTAAAAAGAATAAAAAAGTTATTAGTAAAAAAGACAAATCCAAAAAATTTAATAAAGGAGATAAGGTATTGGTATCTGTAGATGATAAAAAATATGATTGTAAGATATTGAAAAAACAATTAGTTCGGTTAAAATCAAAGAAAAAGGTAAACCGATATAAGGTAAAGATAATAGACTCTAAATATAAAAAAAAGAATAAGATATTGGAGAATATTAAAGAAATGAATTTATCATGGAAAGAAAAAAAGAATGATGACGAGGAAGCACTCAATGAAATGAAAGAGATGTTAGAAGAGTATAAAAAGGGTGGGAAAGATAAGATGGTAAATAAATTAAAAAAACTTATAAATGCAGGTGAAAAGGAACAGAAAAAGAAAAAGAAAAAGAAAGACCAAGTCATCCAAAGAAAAAATACTGCAAAACTTAGAAAATTGCTTAGAGAAAAAGATGTAATGAATGATTTTAAATATTTTATTACAATGGATGTTGAAAAGCAACAAAAGATCATATCTGAATTGGAATCTATCAATAAAGTTATGAACATTGAAAAACCTTATAGGATTACACTATTGGAAACGGATATACCGCATGAGTTTAAAGCTGATGCCTTAAAAAAAGTAAATTTGCTTTCCTATATGAGTCCTGAAACAGGTGAATATTATAAAATTAAACAATGGGTAGATACATTCATGCGAATTCCTTTTGGAAAACATAAAAATTTACCATTGAGTATTAAAGATGGACCTGAGAAATGTAATGAATTTATATCGAACGCAAAAAAAACATTAGATGAAGCTGTATACGGATTAGATGATGCTAAGATGCAGATCATGCAAATGATTGGTCAGTGGATAGCAAATCCCGATTCAGTAGGAACAGCAATAGCAATAAAAGGTCCAATGGGTACGGGTAAGACGACATTGATAAAGGAAGGTGTAAGTAAAATATTAAATCGTCCATTTGCATTTCTAGCACTAGGTGGTGCAACAGATAGTAGTTTTCTAGAAGGTCATTCATATACATATGAAGGTAGTAGTTGGGGAAAGATAATTGATATTTTGATACAATGTCAATGTATGAATCCGGTGATATATTTTGATGAATTGGATAAGGTAAGTGGAACACCAAAAGGCGAAGAAATCATAGGAATATTGACTCATTTAACAGATACTATACAGAATACACAATTTCACGATAAATACTTTTCAAATATGGATTTTAATTTGAGTAAGGCGTTGTTTATCTTTTCATATAATGACGAAAAGAAGGTAAATCCAATTTTGAGGGATAGGATGTATAAAATTACTACTAAGGGATATTCTAATATTCAAAAGATAACGATATCACAAAAATATTTGATACCTAGGATTCGTGATTTGGTTAAGTTTGAAGACGATAATATAATAATACCTGATGAAACTATTACATATTTATGTGAGCATTTAACAAATAAAGAAAAAGGAGTGAGAAATTTGAAAAGATGTCTTGAAATAATTTATTCAAAATTGAATTTATTTCGTTTAACAGATGGGAATACAGAATTATTTGATAATGAAAAATCGTTTAAAGTAAAGTTTCCATTTACGGTAACAAGTGACATAGTAGGTAAATTGATAAAGAAAAATGATGAAAATGCAGTACCATTTGGAATGTATATTTAATCTGTAATTAAATTCTAATAATATATTGACTTATAATTCAATATATTAAAAAATATAATATTTTTTTTGATTTACAACATGATAACATTTCAATAATTTATGGTCGTCTTAGTATTTTAAAAAGGTCACAGTCTTGATATATTATTCCTCGTTTTGTTTTTTTAAAATTATGTATATTACAATATAAACCATAAGATTTGTATTATTTTCAAAAGGGAAATTTTTCAGAACATTTATAACACTTGCATTTAGATTTAGTATTATCTTTAAAAATAGCATTACCCATTGGTTAATTATTACCTGGTGAAACTTTAAATACAAATATTGAGATATAATTATTTTTCTATTAGATTAATGGTTACAATAATATCTCCTTTATTGGAAGTATCAAAGATATTATCACGATTATTTTTATAAATACCCACATTAAAGAATTTATATATTTGTTTTTTATTTATTTGTAATTCGTTTAATGGGATTTCATAATTGTTATCGCCCAGGTGAATTATAAAGTTTTTTTCTTCTTTAATATGATTCCATAATTCTTGCATAGTAATATTGATATCCAAATAAAGATCATTATTTTTACTGATATAAATATTTTTATATATCAAATCTTTAGTATCATCTAAACATATTTTTACGATGAGGTTATTGCTGATATCAATATCATAATGTAATTCGTGTTGCCATAAAGGTATATAAAATTCTTTATCAAAAATGTCTAATTTAAATATTTTACCGTTGATGATATCTTCTAATGGCGTGGTTAAAACATAAACGTTATTTGCGGAAATTTTATTATTATAAATATTGGTTATTTTCGTCAAAAAATCATCAGTAAATGAAAAAATGTGATTGTTTTTATTGATAAAGTTATAAATGGTTTTAATTTTTGCATCGGATAATTGTTCAAATACATATAATGACATATTTTCGGAATGGGATAATAAACTGTGAATTGTTGTGTCTATAAAGATTTCGTTAAGCTGGTTATTTTTATCAAGGTATTTAATGATTTTTTTTAATATATCTTTAAAATTTAAATTACTTATATCTTCATCGTCTGGCCATACTTGTTTAAAATTACTATGGTCATATTTTTTTAAAAATTGGTATGCTTCATTTATTTTTTGGAATTTTTCCTTAGCACATGGTTGATTATTTTTATCTGGATGATATTTCAAAGATAATTTATAATACTGTCGCTTTATTGTATTTTTATCTAGACATACCTTTTTAGACTTAGTAGATTTTATTTCTAATATTTCCATAGCCATGTCATAATTCATGAATTATATTACATAACATATATACCAATGTTTCTATATGATAAATGGGTCTATAATTATTATTATAGAATTTAAGTATTGTGTATAAATTATTTGTAATATATTCTATGTTTTCTTTATTGAGTTTTTTGTTCGAGATATAATGGGAAAGTACGTACCAAATACATTGGTATACGTTTAATTGATAGATAAACATTTCATATATTACTTCACGAAATACGATGAATTGAGATGTTTTGTAATTATCAATCAAATGGATTAATTTATGACATATTTTTTTTTCACCTTCTTGAAGTTGATAGATATTGTTCGTTATATTTTTAATATTAACAATATTGTTAATTTTTGTATGTTTACCTATTTTGGTTTTTGTAATTTTGCTGTACATATTTTTGGATGGTCGTTTTAGTTGTATAATATTGGTTCTGGTTGTGATATTTTCTGGTATAAATCCCAACGATTCAGTGATAATGATGTATTTAAGATTTATTTTTTTATATGATGATGATTGCATATAACTAAAAAATATATCGAGTAATTCACTATGAATTTTGTGAAAGTTTTTACATAAAATTATTCCAGTATGGCCAGGTCGGGAAGATATAATATCTATTACATGATAATAAAAGTCATTCCAAAGTAATTTGGCATTGCATCCTAATAAATTCATATCAATTTCAAAATGAATGTCGCTAATTTTAAAATTATATTCTTTTTTATTTGATAGTATATTAATCTTTCGTTCATATTTGAGTTTTGATTTACTATATTTTGATATATATCGCAGTGCTTGAGTATATTTACCTATACCAGATGCTCCGTAAAAAATAATATTACTACAGTTCACATTTTTATAAATGTTTTTGTATTTCTTTTCTAGATAAGGATGAAGGTTAATATTGTTATTTTTCACCAGGTAGTCTTCAAATTTTGTTTCTAGATACTTCATAAATAATTTTCATTAACACTATTTAAATGTTTAATTATTTAAATACTTAATTTCATGATTCATTATCCTTGTATGCCTGGTGAAATAAAAAATATAAACGATATAAATGATAAATTAAAAGTAATAAAGGATTCACATCCAAATTTATATTCTATTTGGACAACTATGATAAATAAAAAGTATATAGATTTACTTAAAACAATTTATGAATGCGAAAATATGTTAGAAAAAGCAAAAACAACGGATGATTTACCAAGAGAAACGATAATAACATTAATTTTACTGCAAAATATATTAAAGAATTAATACTATATAATATCAGATATGTTAATTTTATTAAATGATAAACAATATAATAAGGATAATATTATATTATTAGATAGAAATACAAATGCAATAATGAATAATGGTTATTTTCATAGAATGTATTATTCCAATCAATATTTTACAATGAATGGTATTTATTTATACTATCATCTAGATAATATTGTAATACAAGAAGATTTTAACAAAATAATCATTTTCATGCAAAATAATTATTATAATTTTATTTATGATTCCATTAAAAATATAGAAAAAGGAATAGCTAGCAAATACTATCCATATATGAAGAAGGTATTTGTAAGTAAGATTGCTGATTATTTTGTAAATAATAAAATTAGATTATTTAATGATAATCATATTAAAAATGGTTCATATGAAAATAAAAAATTGATATTAAAGATATCAGGTTTATGGGAAACAGAGAATCAGTATGGAGTAACATTTAAGTTATTGCTATCTTAATTTTCATTATTTTAATAATCATCGGTGATTCTTGATTTTGTATGTGCATAGAACCAAGATGTTAAAAAGAAACCAACAAATATAGACAAAAACCATGGATAATATATTAAAAATTTTTCACGTAGGGAAGTATTGTTATTATTACCTATAATGTATTGGTTATACACATAATTAATGTAAATAGTTATTTGTATAATAATAAATATAACTGCGAACAGTCCATAAATATTATTATAATTTACTTTTTTATAATTTTCAACGTTTAGTTCTATCAATAAACCCAATTGTGTTAAAATGAGTAATCCGGGGATCCAATTCTGTATTGTTTGCCACAATACTTTAATATGTGATTTATCTTTATCATAATCTTTCGATGATGTAACAGTTTTTATAGTTTTAAAAAAGGTAACAATCATCAATGCTATGACAGCAAAAATAAAAATAAATAATGGGATAGATTTTGCATTATTAGTATTTACATTTAATGCTACAGTAATGGTAAATACAATTATTCCAATCATGGTAAATACCCAAGAAGAAGCATATAAATGGTCATTCATTTTTACAGAATTAAAAAAATTTTTAGCTATATCATTTTCGTTATCAGCCATAATTATTAATATATATATAGTATATAATAATTATGGATAAAGTGTTAATTGATAGAAATTTACCAAAACAAATAGAAGAACGTGTTATGACAATTCATTCAAATGATAGAGATATTAATAAATGGCCAAAAACAAATGAATTTGAATTAAAAATGCCAGATACAATTACTAATATTTATAGTATCGAAATTAAAGATATTTATATTCCAAAACAAATGAATATTTTTTCAGAATACAATCAAAATACTAAATTATCATTTAACTATAATAATAATACATATACTATAAATATTAGCCCTGGTATATATACTGGAGAACAATTGGCAATGGAAATAAGAAAAAAAATGAATTTAGCAACATCAACATCAGGTTTCATTTGTAAATATCATAAAATACAAAATAAATTTTGGTTTGGAAACCCAAGCAGTTCATTTACATTATTATTTTCCAATAAAGAAACATACGACTGCAATAATAATCAAAAAATGATGTTTAACGAAAAACAATTTTGGGGATTAGGAAGTTACTTAGGATACGAAAAAAAAGATTATCAAAGTAGTACAATTTCAACGGATAAACAATATGCTTTCACATATGATACTACGACTAGTAGTGCTACAAAATGGTTATCGAATAATGGTCAGTATATTAATGTAGATAATGTTGGTACAGCAAAAATAAAAGGTGAAAATGTAGTTTACCTGGAAATTGAAAAATACAATACAATGAATGAACTGACTCCTTTTGCTATGAATACATCATCGGCATACAATAATAGTTATAATGGAAAAGTCAATACGGCATTTGCTAAAATAGTTTTGGATGATGATGAAAATAGATCATCAAGAAATAATACAAATAAAACAAATAAAATAGTTTACAATCAATTAGTAAAAAATATTGATAGATTGAAATTTAAATTTAGATACCATAGTGGATTATTAATAGATCTTGCAGATACTGATATACATTTTACATTGGTATTTTATTCGGTTAAACAATCCAATCATCATCTTAGATTAGATTAACTCTAATCATCATCTTAGATTAGATAGATTAAGACAAATCAAATTTATCTTTAATTAGTGATTCCAATTCTTTTGCACCACTATCACCCCTTTCTGTATATTCACGCCATTCAATTCCTTTTAAACTATGAAACGATGGTTTTGTCATATACTGTTTTTTATAAAAGATATATTCACCTTTTTTCCCCTTTCTAATAGACATGTCTTTGTTAAATTCAAATAATACATTTGGATTTGACGATTTTTTTCCTTCTAATATATCTTTAATATGGTCAATTGTTAAATCATCGAGGGAAACACTAACCAATACAGATTTAACCGAGTAATTTTTACCATCATAATTAGCATAATGTCCGAATTTACCATTTTTAATAACCACATCAACGCCTTTATATTTACCTAAATTTTTTCCAGTACCAGATGGTCCTTTATAAACAATTTCATCCAATGTCAGTTTATTATTTTTAATATCATCCGGATTAATGTCTTTTTTTACTTTTAAATACTTTGTTTGACCATTTTCCACATATTTAATAACAGGTCCATATCTTCCTATATAATACGTATGCTTATCATCAATTTTATACATTTCTTTATGTGATGCATCTATATTTTTTATCTGGTCATTCATCTCATTATTACATTTTTCACAAATACTATACCATATTTTTTTCCCATTCGAAACCTTATCAAGATCATCTTCCATCTCTTTTGTAAATTCATATCGGAATAATTCAGCTAAATATTTATTTAAGAATTCAATTACTATTCTACCTGTGGGTTGTATAACAAGCTTATTATTTTCATTTCCAAACACCTTTGAGGTTTTTTCTTCTGTTATTTCATCATCAATAAGTTCATAATTGACTACATCTATTTTCTTGCCTGGTACACTTTCCTTTTTAACATAATGTCTATCTTGAATTTTTGATATCAAACTTGAAAATGTACTTGGTCTACCTATACCTTTTTTTTCCAGTAACTGTACTAATCTAGCTTCTGTATAATGAGATTTTAGATTTTTTAGTGCCATATTGGAATTGATTTTTTTATAAGGTATTATTTGTTTTGTTGGAATGCTACATAAATAGCGCATTGTTTCAGGGTCACTGGTAAGAGGTCCCGATATTTTTTGCCACCCTTCAAAATCTATTTGTTCAACTGTATATTTATATATTGATTCCATTGGCGCTGTAATATGAAATGTCTTTGATTCATAAATAGCTGGTTCCATTAAGCTTTCAATTGTGTTTTCCCATATTAATTTATATAGTCTTTCACCAGATGAACCTAAGTTGGTAACTTCTTTCATATTGATGTTTGTCGGTCTAATAGCTTCATGTGCTTCTTGTGCTAGTTCTTTTTTTTTAGTGCTCTTTTTTGCACCTGAAGTCAAACTATCAACACTTTTAAGAATAAATTCTTTTCCATAATGGTCCTTTATATAATGTTTTGCATTTTTAATAAAATCAGCACTATATGTTTTACTATCGGTTCTCATATATGTAATATGACCATTTTCATATAATTTTTGTGCAATAGACATGGTTTGTTTAGGGGAATAATTAAGAATATTACTGGCTTTTTGTTGTAAAGTACTTGTAGTAAATGGTCGTGGTTGTTTTTTTATAGACTGTCTGGATTTCATTTTTATAAATTTGTGTTTATGATCTACACTAGCGTCTAGGAAATCAACAACAGTATCTTCATCTTTGAATTGTTTATCGAGTTTAAATGGTAATGATTTCTCGGTGAATAGTCCAATAGTATCATAAACCTTGTCACCTGGTGATTTATCAATTTCAATCTGATTTTCATACACTAAATTCAATGCTGGTGTCTGACATCTACCTGCTGATAGTCCAGTTTTAGATTTTTGATTGATATGTTTCCATAATACAGGTGATACAGTAAAACCGACTAGTTTATCCAACACTTGTCGTGCTATTTGTGCATTAACCTTATTTAAATCGATAAACGTTGGATTTTCTATAGCACGTTTTAATGCCGGTTTAGTAATTTCATGAAATATAATTCTTTTGGTGGTTTTAATAGGTAATTTAAATTGTTTACAGATATGCCACGCAATAGCTTCACCTTCGCGGTCATCATCTGTCGCCAATATTACCTCGATTGCTTTATTTATATTTGCTTTAAGGATTTTAATGTATTTAGCTTTATCACTGCAAACTCTAAATGTAGGATGAAAATTATTATTTACATCAATGCACTTAATACCGTCACTTAATTCACGTATATGACCAAAACTGGCAACACACTTAAATCCTTTTCCCAAGTAATTTTCAATTTTTTTGCATTTAGCTGGAGATTCTACGATTACAAGTTTATACATAATATTATGATATCAAAAATCTATAATATTATATTTTCAATTTATTTATTACATTTGCGATGTTTGACTTTGAATTTCACCATCATCTAATGTCTTTTTGTATTCTGACCAGGTGATTTTTTTTTCACGAGTTTTAACAGTTTTTTTTGATTTTCTAGATTTTTCCTTTGCATTATCTTCACGCAAGGCACTATCAATATACATTTTCTTTAACAAAAGACCAACATTGTAAGATGCTTCGTGTTGGTCCATTTCACTGTTTTCTACTTTTTCAAGCATGTTAATAAATTCATTTAAAATAGATAAATCTAGATAATTTTTTAGAATTTTGTTGAAAATATTACTGTAATTTGTGTATAAAAAATTACATCGTTTTTCTGCCATAAGTTTGAATTGTTTGAAATTAGTTTTATATAACCTGGCGTATTTATGATGTAGCTCTGCAAAATTCTTCATATCATTTCTAATTTGCTTACTATGCTTCAATTCGCGTATTTTATCAGTCGTTTCTTCGGTATCATATTCTTTTAACATCTTTTTTAGATTTAATCTTTCTTTATCGTCCATAATAATGTAACAATATAAATTTTTTTAAGTATAAATTTTTTTAACTAATAATCGACATATTTAGATAGAATTTTTGGATGTTATAAAGTCTTTATATAATATATAATATAATGGTGAAAGCAGGAGAATCTTTAACAGATAGAATTAAAAAAAGTGAAGAAAAAGATAGTTTTGCAAGTGGTCCAGTGGCTCCAGTTGGTGTATCATTGGGTAGTGAAGGAATAGCCGATATGGCATATGAATTAATGGGGGGTGGTAATTCAAAAACATCTATTCAAGCTGCCAGTGCATCATCGGATGCGGATAAACAAAATCTAGTAAAAGCACAAGAATTAAATAATCAACAAAAAGCATCTACAGAAAACGCTGGTGGTAAAAAGAAAGAAGATTTTGCGTCTATAGGTAATGTAGGGGGGACGGTAAGTACATTGGCTTTGCCGGCAAGTACATCATTGGGTTTTAGTTTAATTGGTGGTAAAAGAAAGACGAGAAGAAAAAATAAGAAGGGTAAAAAGGTAAAAAAAAGTAAGCGCACCAGGAAGACAAGGAAAAGACGAAAAACAATGAAAAAGAGACGAAAAAACAAAAAGAAGAAGAAACCTAAAAGGAAAACAAAAGGAAGGAGAAAAAGACGATAAAATGATATAAATATATACTATTTTAAAATTTAAAATAACTATATATTTTATTAAGACATGTTTGCTGTATCACTTTCAAGAACAATATTTATAATAATATTAATATTACTTACTTTTTTATTAGTTAAGATGTTTAGTGAAATAAGAAAAATTCAAGATAATTGGGATGAATATAGGTGTAAACCAACCGTAATGCCGTTTGCTGCTTTATTTGGAAAAAACGCAGAAGAAAATTTTCAATATTGCCTGGCAAATAGTCAAAAAGATTTAATGGGATATTTCATGGCACCTATGAATCAAACATTTAATTTATTTGCAAAATTGGGTGATGGAATTTTAAAAGATATGCAACAAATACGAGGGGTTATCGATTGGTTAAGAAAAATGTCTGAAAAATTTGGCTTTGATCTTGTAGGATTGATGAAGGGTATGGTACAAATAGCAATAATGACAATAATGAAGATTGTAGATTTAATTAAAAAAGTTATTGCGATGTTATATACTGTAGCCATGCTTTTAAAAAGTGTAATGTACTGGGGAGAAAGTTTTTGGGACAATATTCCACATCCATTTTGTTTTAAAAAAGATACACCAATACAATTAAGAGATGGAAGTTGGAAATCTATGCACAAAGCAAATTTAGGAGATGTAATGTTAAATGGTAGTGAAATTTTAGGTGTTCTAAAATTAAAAAATGCAAATAGGGAACCATATTATAAAATTTACAATGTTGATTTATGCAATTATATTTATGTTACAGGAAAACATAAAATAAGATATGATGATAAATTTATTTATGTTAAAGACTATCCTTATGCAGAGAAAACGGAAATTGTAGATGATGAATTGGCCTGTTTAATTACAAATGACCATATAATAAATATAGGATGTCATGTTTTTGCAGATTGGGAAATAGAATAATTATATATCAATAATTTATATATATGAGTGATTTTTTAAAAATGATTTCTGATAAATTAAGATTTAAAAGTGGCTCTGAAGGAGTTACTAATTTATTTTATGTAATTTTAATTATTTTTGTTTTTGTTACAGTAGGATCATTTTTTTATCTGAAAAATCAGTTGAATAAAATAAAAAATAATTGGGAAGAATATAAGTGTAATCCGGCTGTAATTCCATTTGCGGGTTTGATTAATCCAGACCCAAATATGACTGCTGCCGAATTTACATCTTATAATTTAAAGGTTTGTATATCTCAAGTCCTTGTCAATATTGTCAAGGTATTCACGGCACCTTTTAAAATTGTATTTGGAGGATTTAACACTTTTTTTGGAGGTGTATTGGGTGCTGTTCAACATATAAGAGTGGCTGTTTGGAAATTGAAAGATGCAATAGTTAAAATGATAGAAAGTATATTATCTTATTTATCTGGTGCCATCATTGTTGCAAATGTAATGTTTCATAAGATAATTGATACCATTAAACGCATATTGGCAAATTTTTCAACTTTAATATATGCTTTTATATCTTTTGTATTTTGGATATTTTCGTCTTTAAAACGGTCATTAAAAGTTATATTATATATTTTACTTGCATTAACTATTATACTACTTTTATTATTGCCTTTTACATTTTTTCCGATGTTTTTTCCATTTATTTTGATAATATACAAGGTATTTAAGATTATTTATATTTTAATATCTGTTCCTATGGGTATTATGGCAGCACTTATGGGAATTTATATAGGATTAATCGAGCCGATGCTTCCCGATCCTGGTACAGTTCAATCTATATGTTTCGATAAAAATACTATCATCGAAACAATTAGAGGAAACAAAGCAATAAAAAATATAAAGGTCGGTGATAAATTAAAAAAAGGTGGTATTGTCACAGGAGTATTTAAGGTTTCTAGTGTTTTTAATAAAGAAATGTACCGATTAAATAATGTTTTAGTAACAGGAATACATAAAGTAATGTTGGATGATCAAATGATATCTGTAAAAGAACATCCGTGTGCAGAATTGATCGAAGATTATAGGGAACCAACTCTGTATTGTTTAAATACATCTTCAAAGCGAATCTACATAAATGGGGTGGAATTTATGGATTGGGATGAAATAATTAATTCGGATTTAGATAGCTTACGCATGTGTGGTTACTTTAATTCTAGTCAATCATATGAGGATATTCATAAACAATTAGATGGTGGTTTTGATAAATCGGTGAAATTGGAAATGTATGATGGAGGTTCAGTAAATATTAATAAAATTAAGGTTAATGATGTATTGAAATTTGGTGAAAGAGTAGTTGGAGTGATAAAAATAGATGCAAGTGCATTGACTGATGTGAAAAAATATGATATAAATGGATGTGAATTTATCAGTGGGCCAAATGTGATGTTGGATGATGAAAATTTAGGCAAGGTTTCTACTTTATTTTTAGAAGGTACTTCTCTCATCAAACGTCCCAAATATTTATATAGTATTATAACTGATACTGGTAAATTTTATTACAATGGTTTGTATTTTTATGATTACAATGGTGGAATTGAGGAAATATTTGATCATATGGCATATGCTAGGCAATTATCTTAATATAATTTATAGTAATGTATAATTTGATGTTAATGATAATATTGATTGCAATTTTGATTGTATCTACCTGGGTAAATACTAGAATAAATAGTTTTCAAGTGGAAAATTTTGATGTGGATCCTCATGTAGTTGGTCATAATATAAATGACAATTCTATTCGTGGAGTAAAACAATCATTGTTAAATAATTTGCCTGGTCTAAAAAGTTATGGATATGAAGCAAATATGTTAAAAAAAAGTAAAATGAATAGTATTCATATGTTTGCTAATAATGTTTATTCGCCGAATTGTTGTAAATATTCGGGTATTAGTAGTAGAGATGGATGTGCTTGTTTGACGCAAGAACAAGTCAATCAATTAAGATAATTTAGTATTGTATAAAATATAATAGTATTATATACAATGGATGCAAATATTACATTAAGTTTACGAGATATTTATGAAGAATTTTTATATAATCGTGATATTGGTCATGAACAAATAATGTATATCATCGCGCAGCAACAAGAACCAGAAGAACAACTATCTGATGACGGGGTAGAGAATCTTAAAACATTTTTGAATGGATTGGATGATAAAAAAAAGGCAATATTAAAAGAACGAAACCCGCCATCAAAATTTAGATTAACTGCATCTATTTTTAAGACTTATACTCAAGCAGTTAATGTAAATGATAAAGTAGGAATAAATGGTATGATTTATAGAAATTTGGATGTTTTTAAATATAACAGTGAAAAATTGAATTTACGAGAAATATATAATAATATAGACACCAATGAAAGTTTACAAGGTGTAACAGGATTTGCAGGAGAATCTGTTGATTGTATTGAAGATATAATAACATATCAAAAAACATCAGGACCAACAAACAAACAAACACTACAAGTATCAGAAGAATTACCAGTACCAGGGCCAGCAAAAACAGAACCTCGTCCATTTTTAGAGTTTATTCGCGATAATGAATTGGGGAATGCACAGAATGAAAATATTGTAGCACCAATAGA
>MDTB01165921.1_pt1 | contig 15492 bp, 12 predicted proteins | sample 811161 | NCBI WGS metagenome assembly MDTB01 (sample SAMN05326650, study PRJNA326480) | marine metagenome | isolation source: seawater | place: Mediterranean Sea | collected 2009 | reverse complement strand
TGAATTATTCTACGGTAACACTTTTAGCTAAATTTCTAGGTTGATCGATATCACAGTCCCTTAAAACTGCAAGGTGATATGCTAATAACTGCAATGAAACTGAAGATAGGATTGGGAAAACTTTAGGGTGAGTTGAAGGTACATCGATTATATAGTCTGAAATTTTCTCAAGTTCTGGCGTTCTTTTATCTGTAACGGTAATAATCACACCTTTTCTAGCTTTAACCTCTTGAATATTTGATAAAACTTTTTGAAAGGTTTTATCATGAGGGGCTAGGCAAACTACAGGCATTTTTTCATCAATAAGTGCGATAGGACCATGCTTCATTTCAGCAGCAGGATAACCCTCTGCATGGATATAGGATATTTCTTTTAATTTTAATGCCCCCTCTAGTGCTACTGGAAAGTTTAAACCTCTGCCTAAATAAAGAAAATTGTCTGCTTTAAGTGTAGATTTTGCAACCTCTAAGATAGAGTCTGATCCATCTAATATGGTTTTTACGTGTTCCCCAATATTAAATAATGCAGTTGCGTATTTTTTACCAGTTTGAGATGAAAGATTTTTATTTCTTCCAAAACACAAAGATAAAAGAAATAATACTGTTACTTGCGATGTAAAGGCTTTGGTTGATGCAACTCCAATCTCAGGACCTGCATGTGTATAAATACCGCAATCAGTTTCTCGAGCAACTGATGAACCTACTACGTTGCAAATTCCAACAGTTAAGGCTCCAAAGTCTTTAGCTTTTCTTATTGCTGCTAGTGTGTCTGCTGTTTCTCCAGATTGTGAAATACCAATAACAACAGTATTTGAGTCTACAATAGGTTTTCTATAGCGAAATTCAGAAGCATACTCAACATGAACAGGAATACCCGCATACTCTTCTATCAAATATTTACCTATTAATCCAGCATGCCATGAGGTTCCACAAGCAGTTATGTAAATCCTATGAGCATTTTGAATTCTACTCATTTGATGCTCAATCCCACCCAAATGAGCTGTTCCATCAATTGGGTTTATTCTTCCTCGCATCGTATCTTTAATTGTGAAAACTTGTTCATAAATTTCTTTTAGCATAAAATGAGGAAATTCACCTTTTTCAATTTCCTCAATACTAAATTCAATTTCTGTAGTTTCTTTATTTACTATGACATCATCTTTCATAGATCTAATAGAATGACCTTTTTCATTTATTGTGGTGATCTCTCCCTCATCTAAATAAATTACATTCCTTGTGTGCTCAACGATAGGGGAAGCATCGCTTGCAATAAAATACTCATCTTTACCTACACCTAGAACAAGCGGACTACCGTGGCGAGCCGCTACAAGTTTGTTAGGCTCATCGCTACAAAACGCTACAATTCCATAAGTTCCAACCACTTGATTTAAAGCTGCTTCAACTGCTTGTTCAAAATTCAACCCATCTGCATAATAAATATCTGAAATTAAATTTACAAGCGCCTCTGTATCTGTTTGGCTTTTAAATTGAAACCCTTTTCGAGTTAGAACTTCTTTAATAGTAGAGTAGTTTTCAATTATGCCATTATGTATTAAAAAAATCTTACCAGTTTTATCTTTATGTGGATGAGCATTTATATCGCTTGGCTCTCCATGAGTTGCCCATCTAGTATGAGCAATACCAATAGAGCCTTTTATTGGTGACTCCTTCAATTTTTTTTCAAGCTCATCAACTTTACCTGCTTTTTTAACAGCTTCTATAGAGCCATCTTTCATTAATGCTATACCGGCTGAATCATATCCGCGATACTCTAATCGCCTAAGTCCGTTGATTAAAAAAGGCACTGAATCCCTTTTGCCATAATAACTAATTATTCCGCACATAATTCTTCTTCCATTTTATATATGTAAATTATTTTAAATAACTTTAGGGTAATGTGATTCAAGTCACCGCTTAAATGAACTACTCCCATTCAATTGTTCCCGGAGGCTTAGAGGTAATATCGTACACTACTCTGTTAACCCCTTTAACTGAGTTTACTATTTTGTTTGAAACTTTAGCCAGCGTCTTATCGGGAATTTTAAACCAATCAGCGGTCATTCCATCGGTGCTAGAAACCGCTCTTAGTGCTAGCAAATTCTCATAGGTTCTTTGATCTCCCATGACCCCAACTGTTTTAATGGGAATTAGAACAGCAAATGCTTGCCAAATATCATCATAAAGACCATCTTCATGAAGTATATCAATAAAAATCTTATCAGCCTCCTGAAGAATAATAGTCCTCTCTTTTGTAATTTTTCCAATAATCCTGACCGCCAATCCTGGGCCAGGAAAAGGGTGTCTATGAACAAGGGCGGATGGAAGACCAAGCTCAATTCCTACTTTGCGAACCTCGTCTTTAAAAAGATCGCGAAGTGGCTCTATAAGCTTAAAATTCATATTTTCGGGAAGACCGCCAACATTATGATGACTTTTAATAGTATGAGATTTGCCTCCAACTCCAAACCCGCTTTCAATTACATCTGGATATAAAGTTCCCTGTGCTAAAAATTTTACATCTCCAAATATTTTAGAAATTTTTTCAAAAGATTCAATAAACTGATTTCCAATAATTTTTCTTTTCTCTTCCGGGTCTTTTTTATTATTTAATTTTGAAAGAAATACGCTAGACTCGTCATAACTATGAATATTTACACCTAAACCTTTTTTAAGTGCCGCTACACATATTTCTGCTTCATTTTTTCTCATTAATCCATGATCAATTAAAACCGCTGTAGACTGATTGCCGATTGCCTTATGTATCAAAGCTGCTGCAACCGTGGAATCAACACCCCCACTTACTCCAATAATAAGTTTATCATCGCCGACTTCTTCTTTTATCTTGCTTATTTGATCGCTAATGTAATTACTCGCATTCCAATCTGCTGGACATTTGGCAATTCTAATTAAAAAGTTACTAAGTATTTCCTTTCCATATTCTGTATGAACTACTTCGGGATGGAATTGTAAACCTATCCTGGAAGAATCCTCATTTGATATTGCAGCAATAATATTGTTTGATGACTTAGCAAGTACATTCCAATTTTGAGGAACTTTGGTAACTTGGTCCATATGGCTCATCCACGTATTAATTTCATCTGGAATACCTGAGAAAATTTCATGAGAACTATCAATATTCAATTTTGATAAGCCATATTCTCCGCTATTTTTTTCTTCAACACTGCCATTATATGAATGCGCTAATAACTGAAGACCGTAGCATATTCCAAGAATTGGTACGGGAAGCTCTAAAATTCTAAGGTCAATTTTTAAAGCGGTATTTGAAAAAACGCTTGAAGGTCCTCCAGAAAGAATTATAGCAGATGGTTTTATTTTGTTAATTTCTTTTAATGAAATATTATGAGGGAATATCTCAGAATAAATATTTTCTTCTCTAACTCTTCTGGCTATTAATTTGGTGTATTGTGAACCAAAATCAAGAATCATAACTCCATTAGATTTCATGATCCTAATTCAAGCTCCATTTAGTTAATTCTTCAATAAATGAAAAATTAGTTTGCTCTGAATGCAAAGGAGTAACGCTGATAAATCCCTCTTTAACTGCAACGCTGTCATTGTCTTTTGACATATCTGGGTCATTCTGGTTTGCAGTTAACCAATAATTTTCAATGCCCCTACTATTCTCTACTTTCTCAAAATTATCTATAAAATACATTGAACCTTGCTTTGTAATTTTAACTCCCTTCATTTCTTCTTTCGGTATATTAGGTATAGTAACATTGAGCAGTGTATCTTTCGGCAATCTGTTTTTAAGAACAGATTGAGCAATATTTTTTGATATATCCTTTGCAGATGAGTAATCAATATTGCTATCACCATCAATACTGATAGCAATTGAACTTATCCCTCTAAAAGTCCCTTCTCTAGCAGCAGAAACTGTACCTGAATAAAGTATGCTTTGACCAACATTGGATCCAGGATTTATTCCTGAAACTAAAATATCAGGCTTTTTTTCCATCAATAAACTAGTTGCAAACTTTACTGAATCAGCAGGTGTTCCATTGACAGCATACCCTGACAAACCATATTCCAAATTAATTTTTTCAGACTGAAGGGGGCGTGAAATTGTAATTGCGTGACCAGATCCGCTATGCTCTGATTTGGGAGCAACAACTGTAGTTTTGCCAATTTCAGACATAGCCTCCCAAAGAGCTTTAATCCCCTCTGAGAAAATGCTGTCATCGTTAACTATTAAAATCGATGGTGACGACATTATGAGAAAAAATCAATTATGCTAGATATTTTAGACTTCATCTCATCCCGCGTTACAATGTGATCTACAAAGCCTTTTTCTAAAAGAAACTCAGAAGTCTGAAAACCTTCAGGAAGATTTTCGCCAATAGTTTGCTTTATTACTCTGGGTCCAGCAAAGCCAATGAGTGCGCCAGGTTCTGCTAAAATAACATCTCCAAGCATACCGAAACTTGCCGTAACGCCTCCAGTCGTAGGGTCTGTTAATAATGGTATATATAACCCACCGTTTCTGTGAAACCTAGCAAGCTTTGAGCTGGTTTTAGCTAATTGCATTAAAGAAAGCGCTGATTCTTGCATGCGCGCACCTCCAGACGAGCATATTAAAATAAATGGCAACTTATTTTTTCCCGCCATATCAATACATCTAGATATTATTTCACCAACCGCTGAACCCATACTTCCGCCAATAAAGGAAAAATTCATAACACCTAAAACAACTTTTTTACCATTTATCTTTCCCTCAGCGCAACTAATTGCATCACTTTTACCAGTTTTTTCGATAGCCTTTTTTAATTGATCAGAATATTTTTTTTCTGCAACAAAATCAAGGGTATCAGTAGAGCTTATTTCTGTGAATAAATCTTTTTTTGATGCGGAGTCTATCAACAAATCGAAATAAATTTCTGGAGTCATCCTAAAATGATGCTGGCAATGTTGACAAACATAAAAATTTTTTTCTAATTCAGGTTTATACTGAATCTCTGAACACGATGGACATTTTGACCATAATCCTCCTGGGATATCCTTTTTTACAACATCAGGAGAAATATTTTTATCTTTTCTACTAAACCAAGCCATGTTATTTATTTTTTTTTAACATAAAGACAGCATTTGAACCATCAGAATAATATCTATCTTTTTTTTCAATTTCTTCAAATCCCAAATCAGAATAAAGTTTTATTGCTGGGAAATTAGCTTCTTTTACCTCTAAAAATACATCAGTATCATGACTATTTTTTTCAAGTATTTTACTGAGTAAAAATTTTCCGTAACCCTTATGTTGAAAAGGAACATCAATCGCTAAATTTATTATATGATTTTGATTATAAATTATTCTTTGAAAGATATAGCCTATAATATTGTTTTCAATTTCTAAAACTGATATAAAAGAGTGGTTAGGCTTTAAAAATTCTGATTTTATAGATTTTAAAGCCCAATGATCTTTGAAAACATTTTGTTCGATTTTGAAAATTTTAATTGCATCCTCAATAATAGCATCTCTTATTTTCATAACTAACCAATTTCAAAGGGTGAGATGTAATTTGAGGTAAGCGTAGATGGTTCATCAATTTTCCATTCATTAAAATTTTCAAGCGCTAAATTTCCAACTACTTCAGCAGATGGATGAGCTGTATGAAAGGATTTAGAACCTAAAAGATCTTCGCAGCCATATTGGACGATATTTTTATTTAAATCGATTTCATTAAAAACAGATGATTTAGGAGAATCTTCAGGTTTTTTATTTACGAATTCTTGAAAGTATACAATATTTCTGTGCGAAAAAAGCAGTACTATAAAATCATTAAATTCCGCAACGGAATCATTTCCAATAGCTTGAAGAGTTGGCACGGGTACTATTGGCTTATTTAATGCATATGCTAAGCCTTTTGAAAAACCTAAACCAATTCTTAATCCAGTAAAAGAGCCTGGTCCAATTGTTACAGCAATTGCATCAATACTTTTTTTATTGAAACCAGAATCTTTAATGATTGACTCAAAAAATATTGGAAGCATTTCGGAGTGTTTTTTAGGAATATATTTTTCTATTAAATTTTTACATTTACTGTCTTTGAAAAGAGAAATTCCACACCAATCCGTTGAAGTATCAATTGATAATATATTCACTGATTATTACCTGTAATTTTTATATGCCTTGTATTGCTATCATTTTCATCGCGATCAAAATAAATAATTATCCAATCATCAAGCCATATATCTTTGATTCTATCGGCCCACTCAATAAGAGTGATTCCATCGTTAGTATTAAGAAAATTCTCTCCTCCTATATTTAAAAAATCACTTGAAGATTCTAAACGGTAGCAGTCAATATGGTTAAGAGCTCTTTTGCCGTAATACTCACTTACAAGTTTAAACGTAGGAGATATCACAGATTCGTTAATACCTAAACCAAATGCAAACCCCTGACTAAAAGTAGTTTTTCCAGCACCCAGATTTCCTATAAGTGCAATGATACTTCCATTTGAAATTTTCCTCGCATAGCTCTTCGCAAAAGATTTAGTTTCTTCAGGTGATTTGAAAGTAAACTTCTTCATATTGGCTTCATGGTTAAAACCGGAATAAGCATCTCTTCAATAGAAATTCCTCCATGCTGGAAGCTATTTTGTAGCATTCTTTGATATTTTTTTTGCTCATTAGGATAAACAAAATAAAAATTATCTTTAGCAATTAAATAGTTGGCTCTAACGCCTAAATCTGGCAATCGATATTCATTAAGAATTCTAATATCTAATGCTTTCTTATCAGATGTATTAATATTCGTACCATATTTATATCGTATTCCAGTTGATGAGCTTTTATCTGCAGAAACAGTAGCCCATTCGCTAACCATAACACTACCATGATCGCTAGTCATTATAACATTGTACCCTGCTAAACTTAACTCATAAAGGACATTTTTGATCCATGACTTAGCATACCAATTACTCACAGCTTTACGGTAACCACTCTCATCAGGAACCATCTCTTTTAAAACATCTGATTCTGATCTGCGATGAGCTAGCTGATCAACAAAATTAACAACAATAGCTAAAAGATCATTATTAATAAAGTTTTTAATCTTTGATGAAAACCTCTTTCCTTCATCAGCAATCCAGATCTTGTGGTAATGCATTTTCTTATCAGAGAATCCGTTTTTTTTCATCTGGTCGCTTAAAAATTCTTTTTCAAAGTTATTCAAACTTCCTTTATCCTCAATCATTTCTTTTTTTTGATTTGGATATAAGTCACACATTTCATCGGCAAAAAGACCTGAAAAGATAGCATTTCTGGAGTACGGAGTAGCAGAAGGTATAAGCGAAAGGCTTGGCTCCATTTCTACTGCAAAATCTTTCGATAACATCGTATTTAATTCTACAAACTGGTCAAGCCTCATTGCATCCATAACTAGTAGGCATGTTTTTTTATCCCTTTTCAATAAAGGTTTTATTTTTTTTGAAAAAATATCGCATGACAAAGTTGGTCTATCAGCCACTGTTAACCATTTTGGATAGTTTTCAATTATATATTGGGAAAAAGTTTTGTTTACCGATTTAAACTGATCTCGTAAAATTTGAATAAGGCTTTCTTCTTTTTGATCGTCAAAATCTATTTGCCATTTAACGAGCTTAGTATAAATTTCCCACCAATCATTAATTGTTGAAGCTTGAATAGTTAAATTCTCAATATCTTGAAAATGGCTTAAGTATTCGGCTTTTGATTTTTCCGATAAAATATAGCCACCCTCTAACACTTGTTTGCATGCTGCAAAAATTTGACTTGGGTTTACTGGTTTAATTAACAATCGATCTATCTTCTTGTAAATTGCTTCATCAATCAACCATTCTTCTTCGCTTTTTGTAATCATGATAATTGGAACTGATGGGTTGATTGATTTTATATTTACCGATGTTTCTATACCGTCATCTCCTGGCATAAACTGATCTATCAGAACAAGATCGAAACTTTGCTCTTTAATAAACCCAAGAGCCTCATTTCCGGTTGTAGATGTAGTTACATAATAACCTTTTTCTTGAAGAAAAAGTATGTGTGGTTTTAAATGATCGATTTCATCATCAATCCAAAGTATTTTAGGTTGTAAGTTTTTCATAAACTGGTAAAATTATTTTGTTTTCATTGCCCAAGCACCATTCCAATCTTTTGAAGGTGGCTTTTTTAAAAAAGCTTCACATCGCTCTATGTATATCTTTGAAGGAGTAGTTGGTCTATATAGGAAGTCCTCTTCTAATTCAGACGCCTGTTTGAATTTGTTGAGAGCATTTTTCCATTCCTGCTTAAAATATAGATCTAAGCCTTCATTAAATGCGCTAACTAACTCTGATTGCTCCCTACTCATTTCACCTTTTAATGAAACTAGTTCATAAGCTTTAACAGGTTCCTTTTTTCCTTTTACTACCAAATAGTCTAGCAGTCTCCATTCAAATTGATCTTTTACAGCTTTATATGTATTGTTGGCGACAAAGTTATATACACCATATTGCTTAGCTGCTGGCTCAAGTCTAGCTGCTAGATTAACGGTATCACCCATCATAGTATAATTCATTCTCATAGATGAGCCCATATTACCTGTAACCATACTTCCCGAATTGAGACCCACCCTATGTCTAATATTATGAACAAGTTCAGGCCAATCCCCTTCATTTGTCCATTTTTCTCTCATATCTTTTAATTTTTTGTCCATTTCTAAAGCGGTCATACAGGCATGATATTCATGACCTTCTAGTGGAACAGGAGCTCCATAGAACGCTACAATTGCATCACCAATATACTTATCAAGAGTTCCTTTATGCTCAAGGAGGATTGTTGTCATTTCAGTTAAATATTCATTCATCAAGCTAACCATTTTCTCTGGCTCTAGTATTTCAGAAAAGGATGAGAAGCTTTGAATATCAGAGAAAAATGCAGTATGATATCCAGCTTGCCCACCAAGCTTTGGCTCTCTTTTATCTTCATACATTTGATCAATCAAGTCAGGAGATATATAAGCACCAAAAGTACTTTTTAGATACTTTTTATCCTGCTGTTCCTTTATAAAATCATAAAGAACAATACCGAAATATGTAAATATTACAGATGCAAGAGGGGCTACTACAGGAATTATAATTGACTCGCCAATTTGAGGAAGCTGTAATTGAAAAAACTGAAATTGGCTTAGAAATTTTGGGGAAATTGCCTTTAAGCCCCATAATAAATCGCCAATAAATAATCCGCAAGCAATTGCAAAATAAATAAGGCATTCTAATAGGATTAAAAATCCGGCTATAATTGGATTTGCAAAAGATAGAATAAAGAATGCTATTAAACTCAAAAGTGTAATTAAAATAAAATGGCTCAATGGATATTTATTATATTCATTAAAAAATTCTGTTAAACCACCCCCCAATACTTTTATGTAATTATTATCAATCATTGTCTGTATTGCATTAGCATGGGTTTCCATTCCAGGGGTTAATTGCTGGATTCCGGTATAATTATAAAATGGTGTTTGCTTATAATCGTGATGTACTTCAACAGACGTGCCAATAACTACTATTTTATTAAAAAATGGTGAATTTGATAAATCACTATCTGAGCTAATCCCCATGACATCCATCATTTCTTGGCGTTCTTTTTTATCTTCAATAGATTTAATCCAATCAGGAATCTGCCCCGGTAAAAATTGGCTCATCCAATCTAAATCTTCCATTGGGTCTCTAAGTGTTACATCATCGGTATCAATTATATACGCCAAGGAATACTTAGGGAATGTGGCCCATGCCGGAAGATTTCTTTGGTCTCTTATCTTATATCCTGAGGGAGGGCCATAATAATTAACCAGGAATGAATTTCCTTGGCCATAGGCTTTTATATTATAACCTCCATATTGCCAGGTTAAATTATTGCTATCAAAATAAGGTTTTGAGGTATCAGAAATTCCATAGAATGCTTTAAATGCCTTAACGCCAAGAGTGAGATAATATTTATTTGGCTCATGAGCCATAATATCAAAAAGAGAATATCTTCTTGAAAATCCATCAAGATCCATTTGATCATTTATTAATCCTAATTCAGGATTTGCATCCATCACTTGCTTCACTGGATAGGCTATGTATTGAGGCGGGACTGAGGTTGGCTCAGTTACCATTTTTGCTGGCATGATAACTGTGGTGCCAAACATTTGAGCTTCTGAAACTGCCTCTCCTAGCATGTCGTCTCCATGTCTAGGGATCAGCATCGGTAGAGACTTTACTATATTATCTGCTTCGGTACTATCCCCTATAGAGGGGACTTGATTAATTATATATTCAGTTGTAGTTGATTCAATCAAATCTTTATATATCTCAGATCTACTCTCTGGAGAATCAAACTGAATATCAAAAACAATAACCTTTGCACCGGCCTTATATAGGTTTCTGATTACTCGCGCCCATATACTCCCCCTAGGGTACGGCCACTCTTCTGGAACCAATCGCCACGCTTCATCATCAACCTCAACCAATACTACATCAGTTCCTTTATCTATGTAAGATGAGTCAATTGCAGTCCATCCTGTTAGTGGCCCACGAACGGTATTAAAGCGATAATCATATATCTTTAGTTCTAGAGTATCAAAGATTCCAATCCACTGAAAAATAGATATTAAAAAGATTGCACTGAAACTGATAACCCATGCAACCCAGTTTCCCTGGAAAATTTTTTTTAATTTAGCTAGCTTTAGGTTCATTGTTAAAATTGTAATTAATGTTAAATATTATACCTGATGAATTTATATCAAAACCCTCTTCATAGGATAATCCCTTATTATTGCCAATGTAATTTATACGTATAAAACTCATCAAGGATGCTGTTAAATTACTACGGTAATTATAATCTATACCTCCCCTGAATCCAATAAGCTGTGATCTTATTTTACTGTTATTGTCAATCAATGTAAGTGTTCCTTTCAACAAAATTCTATCATCAACCAATCTATAGTTTGCTGAAGATGATAAATTTGTCCAAACATATGACGTTTTTTGCAAAGAGTTGTTAGATACTGAAGGTATATCCAGCTTAGTTTGACTTACCTGAGAGATAGTATTTAAATCCTTAGAGATCTCAGAAGTAATATTGAGCGCAATAGTTCTTGTATCAGTCTTGGGAAATAAATAACCAACATCTCTTTTGCTAGATAGATTATCAAGATTGGTAATATTACCCATATTTAATGTCACGTTATGCATTATTCCATAAGCTTTTATCGGTATTGTGACCGCAAACATGTTATTTGAAATATTAGAGTCCTCCCTTAAGTCAATAATTGAACCACCAACGGAGTCAAGCTTTGTTTTCTCATTATTTTTTCCAATTGACTGTAAACTTATAGCGTAGGATGGAAGGCCTGGCCCAAGAATAAAATTAAAGTTTGCAAAAAAAGTATTGGTATTAAGAGGATTAACGGTTGTTCGCAAAATTTTATTGTCTAAATGCTTAAATCCAAAATTAACAAATAGTTTATTCTTAAAAAAACTAGCGCGGTCTGATATTGTAAATTGGCGCGTATTGTTTCTAAGAAACGGGTTTCCCAGGGTAACGTATTCAGGGCCAATTTGACGATACTCAATTAAAATCTTACTGTTTGTATAGTTTCCTTTAAGAGAAAATCTAAAAGCAGAAGAAGGCATATTTATCAAACCGCTCAGTAGATTTGAATTAATATCGTACGGTACAAGCGGTGTCATATTCGTATTCAAAATAAATACGTCCTCAAGGGCTAAAGGGTCAAAGGGTATTTGACTTATACTAATAACGTCTCCATCAATTTTCATTCCAGCAGCATCGTACTGTTGTCCAATATATCCATCAAGTGAGTCATCGAGAGCGGTATCTAAATTTGATTTTGACATTGCACCGCCCCATGTATTTCGGTTATAAAGACTTAGGTTCCAGTCAAAATCAAGATTCAATTTTTTATCATCAAAGCTTGTTCCGAAATTAAAACCCATCAAAAGATTATCATTTGGCTTTTTTCCTGACCAGTCACTGGAAACAACTCTCAATTGACTTCCAACTCCTTTTATCGCAGAGTTAAAAGTATCGAAATTATATTGTCCCGGAGTAATACCAATCACCAGGGTGTCAGATGAAAACATTGCATTTGAGAGATTCAGCTTCACAGAATTCGTGTCATCTCTAACGCTCATAAAGTGAACACCTAGCTTAAATCGGTCAAATAAATCTGAAGATAATTTTGCTGCAACAATATTTCTTTTAAAAGTATAACCTGTTCTATCTAAAAAATATGTAAAAGTACCATCATTATTTTTTGTAGATAAACTAGAATTCAAGCGATACCCACCGTTTGAAAATCGCTGCTCTTGGACGACTCTATTCAGCTCACCTTGAATGAAGTCAAACTTTACCCATTTGAAATCCGTATTTAACTCTAGCCCTCGCACTCTTTTTCCGTCTATCATAAATTCATTCATTCTTGGATAAAAATCACCAAAACTAACCTTTAAAAAATTTCCAAATTTGAATTTTCCACCAAAGCGATTTTGGGGTTGCAAATACGGAGTTTCCCTTGACGTAATTCTATTTACAACGTCCAGTTGAGCCCAATTGAAATCCATATTAAATTTCCCTTGAACTTCTGCAACATTTAGAACTGATCCAGATATCCTTTCTGATGATAATCTATTTGAGACTCGGCCCTTATAGCTTACGACGTTTTTCGATTGCTTTATTTTTTGGCCAACCGTAAATCCCCATGAAAACGGACGAATGCTATCGCCCTCTTTATTTTTCATCAAAATTTTAATTGCATAATCGCCCCTAGTTAATGAATTTGGACTGTAGCTTAGAATATCATCTTCAAATATTATTTTTGAGGTTACCTCTGTATCGTTCAATAAAACTCTAACTGAAGATTCATCAATATTCTGAGTTAAAAAAAATGAGGCTGCAATAAAAACCTCCTTTGGCTCAAGAACTTCGCCGATATCAGGAGAAAGTATAAGTATTTCGGCTGCTTCATTCGACAAACTAGATTTCTGCTCTAAAGGATTTTCTATTACTTGAAGAGAATATGGATTATTGAAAGGATCTATTCTAGGATACGAGAGAATGCGATCTTGCGAAAATCTAAATACAATCACGTACTCCAAGCCATCATCTGTAATTGCAAACTTTGGGATTGTAGCCTCCCAATTAAAACCTTTATTTATAAAAGATATTTCAAGGTATGAATCGCTTAAAGAGGTTTTATAATAGAGAACAGCTTCTATAGGGCTAGATATATCTACTAGTGAAGTTGAAATAATTAGATTTTGCCCTTTCACAGCATTTGCTGGAGGGGTATGATACAAGTTTTTCTGCTGACCTGTAGCAATTTGAGTAAGCATGAATAAACAAAAAAATAAAATCTGATTTTTAATTTTTTTAAAATTATTCAAAAAAAATTACTACTATTTATAATCGATAATTAATTTTTTCTGCTTACCCGCGGAATCTTTAAAAATAATTTCAAGCTTTTTGTCTTGACCATCACTTTGAATCAGGTCACGTGGGGTATTTTTAGGGTCAGATTTAAAAGCTTGTAATGATCCATCATTTGAAGAGATTCCGGTTATTCCAGGCTTGATATCTATTTTTTCCCCTGAAATTCTATTTGATAAAGTCACCAAACCCTCTAAGCCAATTATTGAGTCTCCTACTTTATCGTTGGAAATAACCCAAAAATCGGTTCCTTTTACCGAAGCAACAGATACGGAAGTTTGTACTAAAAAATTTCTATTAGTTTTTACTTGAGCTCTGATTGTTCCATTATTTAAATCTATTTTTTTACTTATCCTATTGACATTCTTTTTTCCATTAATAACAACCTCTGATTTTTCTCTAATTTTGAGCGCAGATCTATCATCAATGAAAACCAGTGCAACAAAAGCACCTGCTTTAGTTAGTATTTCGTCACCGTTTTCAACTACAAACCCTCTTTTAAGATTTTTTGGTGACTTTTCTTCGCGAACATACTCAGCTTTACCTATAATTTTTGTAACAACAGCTATTTTCTCTCCAGCCATTGCGAAGCATAAAAATAAAGGAAATAAGGCAATAATTTTTCTTTTTTGGAGCTTTTTAATCATTTTCCACTTTAACCGAGTTCACTTTAACATTTTTATTTTTAATCTTTATTAAAATATTACTTACAGTGGATTGATCAACGGATGATCCATCAATTAAATATTCTCCCGTTGGACTGTAATCTTCTAAGGGTCCGTTTTCTCCAAACAAAGACTTGAATTTCACTGAGCCAAGTGAATCCTTTAGTTGCTGTAGAAGCGGATCTTTGATGCCGAGCTTAGAGGATTTAGATGGATCTGATATTTTAAAAGCATAAATTTCGGATGTTTCATCTTCCATCCCATCAGTTGTTGGTATGCTTGTTTTAATTTGCCATACATAAATTTTACCGTTTTCAAGAGGTCTAACGTCATTAATAGGGTATTGAAATGTGCTTATATCATCTAATTGTTTCCATTCAAGAGACTGATTAAATGGAAGTGTGCGCTCATCATCAAGCGCTTCTTCTAAAGAAGAGTGGATCTCTGGCTTAAATTCTGAAACACGAATGTAGGTAATACAGTTTCTGCAAAAACCCTTATTCCAATTAAATGAGGGCAAAGTTGAATACACAACATTAAATGTTGTATCCGCTAGCAAACCCCCAGGTGATTCTAAATTAACCCCAGAAGAGCTTTCAACAACAATGGTTTCTATTTTTTCATCTGAAATAGAAAGGTCAAATTCTGAGATTCCTGAGGAAAGGCTGAGCTTGAACCTATACTCTCCATCTGGCAATTTACCTGTAGTCATTATGCTACTTAGAACATTTTCATATTTCCCCGCATCGATAGTTTCTAAAGACCTAAAGAATATAGGCACCGCATTGGGTGGACTCGCCTCATCAAGAAGTGTGGTTGTATTTTCAGAAAAATTTCTACTATCAAGAACAATATTTGCTTTCATTTGAAACACATTTGATTCAAGATCTATCAGTGTTGTTCTCTCATTAATACCAAGCTGAGGAGATAAAAAAGAAGCCGTAAACCGCGCTTTAACATTTGTTGGGTATGAGCTAGATGAGACAGTGTATCTAAAAATAGGCACATTTGATTCACCTGTAGCAAGATTAAAGCTGCTAATATAATATGTAGAGTATGGATAAAACTGACCATCCAAAGAAACCTTTTGAGATAGCAGTAATCCGGTAGCCGAAGCTAGGCAAAACAATAGACTAATTTTTTTCATTATTTTAAATCGCGTATAATTTATTATTACAATTTACCGAAGAGAAAAGGCCCCTTCAACACTTAAATGTAAAAAGGGAGGTGTTTATAAAAAAAAACCCTCAAAAAATGAGGGCTTTTAAAAGTTCCCGGCAACGACCTACTCTCCCACGCTGGTTTCCCGCGTAGTACCATTGGCGCTACAGGGCTTAACTGCCGAGTTCGAGATGGGATCG